>CEQN01035815.1_pt1 | contig 25933 bp, 28 predicted proteins | sample 427011 | NCBI WGS metagenome assembly CEQN01 (sample SAMEA2621277, study PRJEB7988) | marine metagenome | biome: marine biome (ENVO:00000447); feature: deep chlorophyll maximum layer (ENVO:xxxxxxxx); material: "saline water (ENVO:00002010), including plankton (ENVO:xxxxxxxx)" | depth 120 m
GAGACCTTAAATGCGTTTTTTATAATGCCTGCTGTAGGAGATGGCTTCGCTCGACTATTCTCTACTCATCCTCCAATGGGACGAAGAATAGAGAAATTACAAATATTAGACAACGAGCTTAAAGGTTCCCGGTAGTGTTTTTTTTAAAACGATCCGCAGATTGGGGTAAAGCCCAGGCAGCTATGGGAAAGTCCAAAGAGGTACTTGAGGAAAGGCTCGATACTTTTACTACATCTAGTTCGGGTATTCTTGTAAGCCCTTCATCTGATCAGAATGGAGAACAGGCAAAAGAAGAGATAGAGCGCGCCCTTTTGATGGTTAATTTCATGGGAGGGCGCCCATGGGAAGTAAAACTTGATTCTGCAGATAATCCGCATCCTTGGGTTATAACACAGGCTAACGACTTGGAAGCACTTTCTGATGCTACTCGTATTGCGGGTGAAGGGTTGGCGAATGCAGGGGTTGGCTCTAGGGTATTAGCAGCTGTGTACCCTTTCGTATGGAAAGAAATTAAGATTTACTGGATATATCAGCCTAGGATAAAAGTTTTCACTCCGTTTGTGCCTGACAATTCCGAAGAAGGACGTGATCATCCCCTTGAATTGCGAATGGAGAAGGCGATCAGATCATGCCTCCCTACTTCTCGTGATGTTAAACAATGGTTTCCCGTTTGGGGTTTGCCTTTATGATTTTTTTAATCTGAATCTAGCCCAGATCAATAACATTGCATCTAATGCCAAAAGTAAAGTTAACGCTATCCATATTGGGATATTAAAAAAAATGGATACCATCACTACGAAAAGTGCTACTAAACCTAATCCTGCCAGCAGTATCCATGCGGTACTAGTTATATTGTCCATGACCTAATGATAATTGAAGTGATATATGGATAGTAATCCTGAGCTAAATAAATATGTTGTTTTACCTGTGGAAGGTATGACTTGCGCTGCATGCGTGAGCACGGTTACGAGCGCAGTTCGTTCCGTTGCAGGGATTTTACAAGTGTCAGTAAGCTTAGCTTCAGAAACAGCAACAATTAACTTTGAATCAAATAAGCTTCCAGTTAATGAAGTCGTGCATGCTATCACCGATTTTGGATATCAAGTGACTACATCAGAATCGATTTTGGCATCAGATGCACTTAATGATCCACAGGTAGCTATCTCCCTTAAAGAATACTTAGAAAATATTGATGGGATAGTTTCAGTGAATGTGAATAGAGCTACTCCAGAAATTACCATCAGATCAGTCTACGGGCTTTTTAATACGAATGAGATCCTAAATTTGACATTGAAATTCGGGGTGAAAACCCAACTTGTGGAAGGCACAGACTCATTGCATTCTGAGATTGAACGTCTTTCACGTAGAAGTGAGATCAACCGAGTTAAGAAAAAAATGCTGTTCAGCGGTTTTGTAGCCTTATTACTGTGGTCGTTAGGGATTGCCTTTAACCCAGTGACTTCTGGGCAGATAGACTGGCTAGGCTGGATTTCATTACTACTCGCGGCCCCTGTCCAGTCTTGGGCTGCTTCAGAGTTTTATAAAAGTGCATGGGGCAGCTTGAAGCACTTTAAATTCAATATGAATACACTCATTGCTTTGGGCACTTCAGTTGCCTATTTCTATAGCGCGATAGTTGTAATATCTAGACCTTTCATCGACCAAGTCCTCAGCATACATTTTGATACAGCAACGATCATTATATCTTTGGTACTTTTTGGTCGTATGCTTGAGTCACAAGCCAAAGGCAAGGCATCAGACGCAATTATTGGCCTGATGGATTTACAGGCGAAATATGCTTTAGTGCAACGAGGCACTAATACAGTTGAAGTGCCTATAGACCAAGTTGCGCTAGGTGAGCTTGTGCTTGTCAAACCAGGGTCGAAAATCCCTCTAGATGGTGAAGTATTTGCCGGAGCGTCCACAGTTGATGAATCGATGTTAACTGGAGAAAGTACTCCTTCAGATAAAATAGAAGGAGCAGTTGTTTACGGTGGTACTGTGAATCTGCATGGAAGTTTTACCTTTCGCGTTACTAGGGCTGGTGATAGAACAACACTTGCCCAAATAATTCATTTGGTGCGGCTAGCCCAAGGGTCTCAGGCTAGCATCCAGCGCTTGGCGGATGCATTTGCTTCTCATTTTGTACCAGCGGTACTGTTGTTCGCATTTTTGACATATTGCTATTGGGCGTTCTTTGCTCAGGACGTAAGTCAAAGTGAAGCAATGCTTACAACAATAGCGGTACTTATTATTGCTTGTCCATGCGCACTTGGATTGGCAACACCTGCTGCAATAATGATTGCGATTACCACCGGGGCGAAATACGGAATTTTGATTAGAAGTGCAGAAGCACTGGAGATACTAGGGCGAGTGGATACTGTTTTTTTTGATAAGACAGGAACTTTAACTAGCGGTAAATTAAAAGTAGAAAAAGTATATGGGTTCGAGTTTACAGAGAGTGAAGTATTGGGGTTTGCATGTTCTGTCGAATCTCATAGTGAGCATTTATTAGCGAAGGCAATAATAGATTGTGCTCAAGAAAATGAAATCGAAACTCCCGCGTCTTCTAATTTTCAAGTGGCACCTGGATTGGGAGTACGTGCAGTTATTCAAGAGAGATCATTTACTGTCGGTAGTCTCAATCTTGCGAGGCAAGCGAATATAGTTATTAGCAGTGAAGTTGAAGCAAAGGTCAACGAACTACTAGACGCGCACTGCACTCCAATTGCAGTTCTTATGGAAGAAAAAATTATAGGCCTTATAGGTTTGACTGATGAGATACGTTTTGAGTCAAAGCAAGTTGTATCTCGATTACGGTCTATGGGTTTAAGAGTAGGCATTTTGACTGGGGATCATTATGCAGTAACTCGTAGTTTGGCAAGTAAACTGGCCGTAGATTCTTACGTATCAGAGATATTACCTTCAGAGAAGCATAATCAAATTACACAACGTCAAGCATTAGGTCATAAAGTAGCGATGGTGGGAGATGGAATTAATGATGCACCAGCATTGGCACAAGCGGATGCTGGTATTGCGATGTCTTCAGCTTCGGATATTTCATTGAATGTAGCAGATTTTGTATTGATGGGAGCTAACATCCAAGGAGTAACTACTGGTATTAGGCTTTCAAGGAAGACAATTACGATAATTAAGCAAAATTTGTTTTGGGCTTTTGGTTATAACATAATCCTAATTCCAATAGCTGCAGGATTTTTTCATTTATTTGTTGGAGAAGGGTCGATTCCTTCCTATCTACATTGGATTCTTGGGGAGAACGGTTTTTTGAATCCTAATATCGCAGCATTGGCGATGGCCACAAGTTCTGTTTCAGTTATGTTTAACAGCTTAAGGCTGCGAACTTGGGATCCATATTTATAGGAGGAGGTTGTAAGCACATGAGTAACTTGGATTTAATTTTCGGAGAAAATGCGATAGATCCTATATGCAACATGGTAGTGAGTAAATTGAATCCTCCTGGCGGGGAGTATAAATTTGAAGGTCAAACTTATTTTTTCTGCGCAATTAGTTGCCAGATAGAGTTTTCACAGAATCCAACCAAGTACACGTAAACTTACTTTTTTAGGAATATCGCAATAATAGCTAAATAGAATGCAATAACTACCTTTAGCGCAATCATCCCAATTACCGATAGTACATTTAATGAAGAAGTAGTTGCGTCTTGGAGGTGTGTTCCTTGGTCTTCTACTCCCAACCCCAGAGATGCAATCGCAGACCCTATAAGATCTTCGAGTACTCCTGCCCCCCAAGTTGAATTCCTAAAGAATTCTAAGCTCTCTGACAGTTGACCAATATCTGTAAGTATCGAGAGCATAATGATTACAGAAGTGGCTAATACAAACCAGGATATGAGAGAAGAGAAAAGTCGAGCAGCTTTCATTTTTACCCCAATTAATTATTTTCGATCAGCGAAGTGACTAACTCATTAAGTTTATCTTTTGAAAGTAATCCCAACCACTGCCTAATTATTAAACCTTCAGAATTAATAAAAAAGGTTGTAGGTAAGCCTGTGACGTATTGGCCTTGTAGTTGATATGGCGCGGATTGACTGTTTGTTTGTTTAAAGCGTGGTATACCTGCGGGGTAAGATGCTCCTAGTTCAGCAAGTAATAATTCCCCTTGCTCGTAACTGCCGAGAATAAATTCTGGGCCCATATCTAGCCCTAGTACAATAAGTTTTGCGGAATTAGCTTCATGGATTTCCTGGAGTAGAGGGATTTCTTTCCTACATGGAGGGCATGATGCCCCCCAAAAATTTATTACTAACGGCTTCCCGCTAGACAATAATTCTTCAATGTTAGTTGGTTCGAAATCAAATTGATCCATACCTTGGTATAGCTGAATTTGAGATGTACTTAACTCATTGCTTTTGTTATCCAGTGGAAATATTTCGATTGATAGGATGATGGCGATAGATATTATCCCAATGATTGCGGCAATGAGAAATTTAGTGTTAGATTTCATGGTTTTATTACCTAGTATGTTAGGGCATACGGAGCTAAACCTGTATCCTAATAAAGTAAATCAATGCATATATGATCAATATGCCTGAAATAAAGGGCTCAATGACAGAAACTCAACTAGCACCTCAATATGTAAAATACACATTCTTCACTGTTGACCCACTATGGAGAGGGCTATCCGAATCAGAAAAGAAGAGAAGCAAAGAAGAATTTTCGGCATTAATAGCTTCTTCTAATTTACTAATTCGCGCGTATTCATTAATGGGTATGCGATCGGATGCCGAATTACTTCTATGGTTAGTTAGCCCTGATCTCGAAGGGATCAACAAATTTGCAACTTTAGCTATGAATACTCGATTAGGTCAGTACCTGACTGTTTCTCACTCATACCTTGCTATGACGCGACGATCAACTTATATAGATGAGCATAGCCATGAAAACGGAGAGAGTAGAACCAGAATCCGGCCTATGGGTAGGAAATACCTTTTTGTATATCCATTTGTTAAGACACATGCTTGGTACCAGCTGTCACTTGAGGAACGCCAAAGGATGATGAATGAGCATTTTAAAGTAGGCCACTTATACCCAGAAGTAAAAGTACACACCACTTACTCATTCGGACTTGATGATCAGGAATTTGTCTTGGGGTTTGAAACTGATGACCCCTCGAGATTTTTGGATTTAGTTATGGAATTACGTTCAGCAGAGCAACGCCCATATACGGAAAAAGATACCCCTATTTTTACATGCCTATTAGGGACGATAGAAGAAGTATTGGACAGTATTGGGTGACGAAAGCAACGAAGGCGGTCCAATGTCCGCCTTCGTTTTTACTTGTGAGTGACTATTATCCTTGTTCTTTAGCGAACTCTATGAAACTAGCCTGGTCAGGAGGAACAGCCTCGAGTGCGAAAATGGCAGCCACCGGACATACAGGCTCACAGGCTGCACAATCAATACATTCGTCTACATTAATGTAGTATTGGCGATCCGCCTCGTAGATACAATCTACTGGGCAAACATCAACGCAAGAAGCGTCTTTAACATCAACACAAGGTTCGGTAATTACATATGCCATGACAGGAATGCACCTTCCAAAATATTAACAACTTGCTCCGAAATGAAGCGGGCTTAGTTTAGCAGTCATCACAACTTGTGAAAACCGTTTAATTATACAGTTAAATTTCATCAGAAAGTGCCGAAGGACCTCCAACGTTTTTTTTGATGGACAGATTTACGAATGTTTCTGACCTTCTAACTCCTTCAATCTCTCCAACTCGGCTACGAAGAAATTCCGAAAGGTCAGCCGGTGAATTGAGTGCAACTCTGCAGAATACGTCGTAGGCACCTGTTGTGACAGCTGAATATTGGACCTCATCCATTCGTGCAAGAGAAGTTGCGACAGAATCAACAAATGCTGGGTCTACTTGCAGTCCTATAAGAGCGGAAGTTTGTCTACCCAATTTTGAGGCGTCGGGGATTGCTACTACCCTAATTACTTCTTCTTTAACTAAGTTCCGGAAGCGTCTACGAATGGTTCCTTCACTTACACCCATTTTTCGTGCTAATTCTATATTCGAAGCACGGCCGTCATTTTGCAATAAATTGATTAATTGGCTATCAAGATCATCGAGAACGGTCATTTTTCACCCTGTTGAAATATTACATAATTTTACGATAGTTATGTATGAGATCGCAATACAATGGCGGTTTTATTACAGTGCATTAATTATAAAATAATGAATTCTTATTATTTTGGCGAATTTCGTTAAAGCAATTATTGTTTCATAGATACTTGGAAGTGGCCTATTCTTATTGACCATATTAGTGGTGACTGCTAGTCTTGAGTAGTAGTATTAGTAGTGCCAAGGAGGCATCTATGGTAACCGTTACAGATCTCGCAGCTGAAAAATTGGCTGAAATTCTTGCAGAAGAAGGACAACCAGAAGCCTCGCTTCGTGTAATAGTGGTTCCTAATGGGAACGGTGCGCAGTACATGCTTTCACTTGAAGAAGGCATTAATGACGATGACACTGTCCTACATGAATCAGGAGTACGGGTTATCACGGATTCAGAAAGTGCACCTTTACTTGAAGGCGCGTCGATAGATTACTCCGACGGTTTGATGCGCAGTGGATTTATTATTGAAAATCCAAACATAGCACCTAGCGCTGGTGGTTGTGGATGTGGTGCTGGTGGCTGCGGTAGTGGCGGAGGCGGCGGCTGCGGAGGCGGCGGCTGCGGTTGCCATTAAATTCAGACTAAATTAAAGAATGATAAAACAGCGGGTGTATAACACCCGCTGTTTTTGTTTGACTTAGTATGTCGCTTGTTCTTATTTTAATTTTACTTGTGCCTTAATTTTTGCCGACTCTAGCATTGCAACTGTAGCTTCGACTGTACGTAGTCCGTCGATACCTGTTGCTAACGGATCCTGCTTCGAGATTAAGGAACTTTCGAATGCTTCTACTTGTACTTTATAAAGGTTAATTGGGTCATACTCGTATTGCATGTTGGCATTTTGCTTATCGGTATGAATAGATAAGCTGCCTTCCTGGTTCATATCTATAGTGGAATTGGTGTATGCACTGCCAAGAGTCCCATAAATCCCTATTTCATTTCGATAGTAATCAGGAGTTTTTCGCCCTGTCATCAATGTTGCAATAGTGCCTCTAGAAAATTCTAAGACTAGATGAGCAAATTCCTCTAGCGGCTTTGCATGAGTTGCGTCAGTTGTTGCATTGACGGCGATAATCTCATCGCTTAGAGCGTAGCGTAATAAATCTACACAGTGTACTCCTGTAGCCATGAAGGCTCCTGCCCCTATCATCTTAGGTTCATCCCACCATGCTTGTAGTCCTGAACGAGGAGGAACGGTTTCTTGACCACGGACGCCCCTTCCCCAATTGGCTTCAGCGAAATGTATGTTCCCCAAGTCACCATTAACCACTAATTCCCGTATTGCCTGATGTGCTCCATGTGCACGTAGATGAAATCCAACCCCGAGTGTTACAGAGAATTTCAGGCAGGCTTCAATCATTTGCTCAGCATCAGCGATTGAAAGAGCCATAGGTTTTTCAACTAACACATGTTTTCCTGCCTTGGCAGCTTTGATAGTTTGTTCGGCGTGAAGAAAATTGGGTGACGCTATATACACAGCATCAACATTTGGGTTTTCAATTAATACGTCCACATCATCTACCGCAGTTGACGCATTATGCTTTGCAGCAAATGCCTGCGCTCTTCCTATATCACGACTCATTACAGCTGCAATATGGGACCCTTTTGAGGCGTTAATTGCCGGAGCCATCTTTAAATCTGGATGACGTCCTGTACTGATTATGCCCCAACCGATTGGCATAGTTTTACACCTAATCGTCTTCGTTTATGTATCTGTACGCAGCTAAAGCAGCAGCGACACCGTCGCCTACTGCATTGGCAAGTTGCCGATCGGAGAATTGGCGCACGTCTCCTGCTGCAAATACTCCAGGAACATTTGTTTCCATTTGGAGGTTAGTGATCACATGCCCTGCACTATCTAGGTCGATTATGCCTTGCATAAATTCATTCACAGGATGGAACCCGATAAAAATAAAAATCCCTTCAGTGAGATGTTCAGATAATTCATCGGTTTTAAGGTTTTTCAAAGTCATACTTTGGACTGTACTGTTGCCTTTAATTTCTTCAACAACTGAATTCCAAACGAATTTCATTTTGGGGTTATCAAAAGCTCTTTGCTGAAGAATCTTACTTGCTCGTAATTCATCTCTTCGGTGGATTACGGTAACACTTTTAGTCATGCGTGTAAGGTACAACCCTTCGTCCATAGCTGCATCACCGCCACCAACTACAGTGACATCCATGTCACGGAAGAAATTGCCATCACATGTGGCGCAGTAAGAGACGCCTTTTCCAGAGAAATAATCTTCGCCGGGGACTTCAAGCTTATTGTGCTCGCCACCGCTAGTAATAATTACAGTTTTGGCTGTGTATTCATTGTCTTCACAGACTACACGCTTTACGGGACCAGATACATCTAAATTTGCAACTGTGTCATACTCAAATTGAACTCCAAAACGTTCAGCTTGCTTCTGATAAAGCATTGCAAGTTCGGGACCGTCTATTGGTTCAGGAAACCCGGGGTAATTTTCAATTTCTCCAGTTAGCAAAATTTGCCCGCCTAAGGCCTGTCTTTCAATAACTAAGGTTTTGAGCATTGCCCGAACGGAATATATCGATGCTGCAAGCCCTGCAGCACCGCCGCCAATTATGATGACGTCATATTGTGGGTCGGCTGTCATTTATTAATTCCTCACTAGAGCTGATTCTATTCTATGCGAAAATCTTGTAGATATTAACTCCAGGTTGCAAATCCCATTGCACAGCCGGTACCAGCAAGGGTTCTGTAGCAGGGCTGGTAATCAATGAGGTTCATAGTCATATCTTCCATTGCTCCGCCTAGAGTAACCCAATTACGGATTTCAGTTGTTCCTAATATAAGCCGATCGTTAGGGAGAGTTTTTAATGTCTCTGCATCTTTGGATTCCAGTGCAGCGAGCGCAATGCGATCAATTTCTTCATCAATAATGAAATGACTTAAGCCCCCAGATGCCATGATTGCAACGCGTGCATCACTTTCCCAAGAGTCTATGGCTGCTCTCAGTTCTTTGCCGACATCGTAGCATCTAGCAACTGTGGGTTGATTGGGGGGGTAGAAGCAGTTAACCATCAAAGGAATAATGGGAATGTTACCCTCAGGTAAAATTTGTCGATAGAGAAACGCAAAGGCATGCCCTGCTCCAATATCGTCTTGAAGCTTGTTAGTTACAGAAATATCGATATTCTGATTAACAAAGTGCTGAATAATGTGTTTAGCGAGTTCCGGGTGCCCAGGTTGAAATGAATCACCTACGGGTTCTTGCGCATTTCGCCATTCACGTGCACCACTTGACCAAGCTTTTTGTAGCGCTGCATCTCGACCCGGACCTTGCCTTTCTCGAATCGGCAATTCATTTCCGTAGTAAATAGAAAACATAGGCATATTGTCTTCCATGAACTGTTCATGCTGATCGTCGCCTATGACTACTATGACGTCGGGGCTTATTTCAGCAACCGTATTCTTAAGAACTTGAAGTGCTTTTTGACAAGACTCGTAGCGTTCTACAAATTTTTGAGGTGTGATTTCGTTCTCAATGTTGGGGATATTTCTGGCTAATAGAGCCTCATAATCAAATCGAGGATCATGTTTATCTTTTTCTTGCAATAATGCCCATTTATCAGGAGTCATTCTAAGTTGAGGGCCGTGCGAGGTTGCAAAGCCTAGTACAGTTTGTGCCATTTTATGTCTCCTCGATGGAAGAGGGCCTTAGGTTAGCCATTTTCATGCTCAGATATGGCCCCTTTCTCTAAAAGATATTTCACAAAACCCAGACGGGCTTCATCTAAAATTGGCGGTCGCGAACGGAGCGGAGGACGTGGGATAGGTACTGGAGTGCCACTCTCAAACATTTGCTGTATCAGTTGCTCTCGTAAAAGATCAAGCTCATCAATCACGTCTACTGCAGAATCGCCAACTACAGTGCATCCTGGAAGCTCTGGGTAAGAAGCACGTCGTCGCCACTCTCCATCGACATCTTCAAATGATTCCATAACCAACCGGTATGGAACGGCAAGATGTTCCTCAAGTGATAGCTCCATTGGCATATATTACGCTACATTGCTAGATATTTCTCTTTAGAGAGTTGGTTTGGCTTAGGGAATTAAGGAGATACAAGTTCCCCGTTGTAGCAAACATTGATTTGATAAAGGAATTTAGAGGTAATTATTTAGATTGAGTTAGGGATATACACTTGAATTACAGATAAAACCTTGACGAATTCATTGGAAGGAGCGAAGGTCGTAATGAATAAGGAGAAGGAGACAGAATATGACAGACGATGCACCAGCTAAATTAATTAGTGATTTGAAGATAGATACGGATGCTCGATCCACCCTTCCTTACGATCAATGGGTTCAAGGTTTAGGGCTTCCTCTTCACACAGGATATTTCATAGAAGATTGCAGGACTATTGAAACAGCACCTTGGGATTTCCTTGGGTGCAATGCAGCGTTTATTCAACTAGCGGGGATGGAAGGCATTGTAGACGCAAGAGTTACGGAGATTGCGCCTGGCGGTACTGTCGCTCCATATAGATTTGCTTTGGATGAAGCAGTGTATGTGGTGGATGGACAGGGAATGACAACGATATGGGCAGACGGCGTTGGTAAGAAAACCTTTGAATGGGGTCCACGAAGCCTATTTCTTATACCGCGTGGTTCGATTCGGCAATTCAGTAATGCCAGGGGAGATAAACCTGCGAGACTGATTAGTAACACGCACTTACCAGTTGGAATGTCTTTGGTACCTGATCCCAGCTATTTTTTCAATAACGATTACCAAGATACTCAGTTGCTTGAAACTAGTGAAGATGAACTTTACTCAGTTGCGAAAAGAGCCCCTGGTGGTCGTGGTGCCAGTTGGCACGGTAATTTTTTCACTGATCTTGCTGCCTGGAATGGACTCGTACCACATCGACAGAGAGGCGGGGGAGGACATGTGGTAGACATTCGTTTCCCTCACTCAGAAATGGGTGGGCATATGTCAGTATTCCCTCCAGGGACTTATAAAAAGGCTCACCGGCATGGCCCAGGTGTATTTATCATGATCCCTGCAGGCGAAGGGTACTCAATTATGTGGCCTGAGGGAGAAGAGAAGGTAATTGTTCCATGGCATGAAGCCAGTATGTTTGTTCCACCAAATAATTGGTTCCACCAGCACTTTAACGTTAGCGTTGAACCTGCAAGGTACTTAGCTCTTTCACCAATTAAACAAATGCGTGCTGAAAGAAATAATCGTTTGTTGGATCAAATAGAATATCCAGTTGAGGAGCCATGGGTCCGAAAAATGTATGAAGAGGAAATAGGTAAACGTGGGCTAGAGAGCCTTATGCCCGAAGAGGTGTATCAGGATCCTCATTATAAATGGACTTATGACGAGAATGAGGAACAAGGTGCGGTACTAGATGCTAGTGCTGGACGTGGGCTCTAGGTTTTAATACTTTGCCACAACAATCTACTAATGATCGTATGACTGCCGGTGAACGCCAAATTGTGGCGTTCACCGGTGTCGCACATGGATTAAACCATGCTGTTGAACTAGTGTACGGGGCTATTTTGGCAGTAGTTGCCATTGAATTTGGTGTGACTATTGCGGCGCTCGGAGTTTTGGGCACTATCTCTTCGCTTGCATATGCGGGGGCTGCTTTGCCTGCTGGTGCAACTGCGGATCGATTTGGCTCTAAAAATACAGTCGCGATCTCGATGGCCGGCGCAGGCGTTGCTGCATTGATTGCCGCAATTTCTCCTAACATCCAAGTATTAGGTTTTGCCCTGGTATTGATGGGTATTTTCGGGGGGATGTATCACCCCGCTGGGCTTTCATTTATTAGCAGAACTGTTCGGCAGCGTGCGAGAGCCTTGGGTATTCATGGAGCTGGCGGAAACTTAGGAACTGCACTTGCACCATTTATTGCTGCCGCAATTGCCGGAGTGTGGAGCTGGCGGGGTGCATTTTTAGTATTTGCATTACTTTCATTTCTCATTACATTAATTGCATTGCGATCTTCGATAGGTCCCGATGCAAATCAAGCTGATTCTTTGAAGCCTCAGCATAGGGCTCAAAGTTTTTTAATTCCTCTAATATTAATATTCGTTATCAACGCTAGTTTTGGTTTTATTTTTCGTGGACTCACACTATTTTTGCCACTGCACTTGTCTACAAATTTAGGTTTAGACGTTTTTGGGCTTAAGCCTGTTGTAGTCGGAGGAGCGGTTGCAACTGTCGCACTTTTATTTGGGGTATTGGGACAATATATTGGAGGCGAGCTTGGAGAGCGGTTCAAAAGAGAACGTCTCATAGTTCCTGCTGTTGCTCTTACTATTCCCCCTTTAATTTTGATGTCGTTAGGTGCAGGCTGGTTGCTTCTAATAGCTTCTTCTGTGTTTGTCTTCTTTAATTTCATGGCTCAACCAACTTCGGTAGCAATGATTTCGGATTACACTTCTGAACGGCTACAAGGAAGAGCGTATGGGCTCACTGCTTTAACCGGATTTGGGTTAGGGTCTTTGGCTGGAGTGAGCGGGGGGGTGCTCGCAGATGGCCCTGGTGTCCAATGGGTATTCATCATGCTCGCAGGTTCCGCTTCCCTTACCTTGTTTTGCACACTAGGTATCAATGCTTATATTTTGGCAAAAGGAGATCCGGAGGCTTCACCAGAAGGTTGACTTTACTTAATATTCAAAGTTATTTTCTTCCTAGAGGCACTTAAAATTTCAAATGCTTACTAAAGAAACAAATGATCTATTAACTCAGGTTGGCCCCGGTACTCCAATGGGAGACCTTTTGCGCAGGTACTGGATCCCCGCATTGCTAGATTGGGAACTACCAGAGCCGGACTGCGCTCCAGTCAGGCTTCGCTTGCTTGGGGAAGATCTAGTTGCCTTCCGTAATACCAGTGGTCAGATCGGCATACTTGATGAGTATTGCCCCCATCGGCTCACCTCTCTCTGGTTGGGAAGAAACGAAGAGAATGGACTCAGATGCGTCTACCATGGGTGGAAATTTGATATTTCTGGACAGTGCGTCGACCAAATGAACGAGCCGAACCAATTCGCAGAAAAAATAAAAGCTAAATCATATCCAGCTATCGAACTTGGAGGTGTGGTTTGGGTCTATATGGGACCGATTAACGAAAAGCCTGCCGCACCTAATTTTGAATGGACTCGGGCTGCTGACCATCAGCGTTCCGTGACAAAAGTTATAGAAGAATGTAATTGGCTACAAGCTTTGGAAGGTGGCATAGATACCTCGCATGCTCCTATTTTGCACCGTGCTCTGAAGGAAAACCCTGCTCAGCCAGGGATTCCAATTAACGATGTTTTTGTTCAAGGAGAGGCTCCAACTTTGGAGGTTGATGAAACTGAATATGGGTATAGGTACTATGGAATTCGCCGCTTAGGTTCAGATGAGCAATACGCGCGCGGATATCATTATGTGATGCCATGGACACAGCTGAGGCCTGCAGGTAGAGGAGTTTCTAATCAGACACATGGTCATCACTGGGTGCCGATTGATGATGAACGCTGCATAGTTTGGAATTGGTATTACACTTGGGAAGAGCGATTGATTAGTGACGGAGAAGCTGGCCTAAAGGCATCCGGAAATGGTTACGGTGAAGATATTGATGTCGAAAATGGCTTCACCTCTCTTAGGAATAGGTCTAATTGGTGGGGAATTGATCGCTCTGTACAAAAAACAGAAACTTTCTCAGGCATACGTGGGATTAATACGCAAGATCGTGCGATACAGGAAATGATGGGCACTATTGTCGATCGCTCCAAAGAGCACTTAGGTCCCGCTGATAAGGCTATTATCGTTGCCCGTAAATTACTTGCTGATGCTGTCAAAACTGTCCAAGATGGTGGTAATCCTCCTGGGGCTGATTCCAGTTATTACAACTTGCGGGCTATAGATACGGTATTACCTTCAGATGTTAACTGGAGAGATCATTTATTGCCTGAAATGGACCCTAGCTGCTAAACCTTTTCATTAAGTATTTGACGAGTTGGTTTTAGGTTAATACCCTTTATATGAAGTGGCCCGCTAGCTCAATCGGCAGAGCAGCTGACTCTTAATCAGCGTGTTCTCGGTTCAAGTCCGAGGCGGGTCACCAACTCTCTAGCACATAACGACCATGTAAAGAATGCTATATCTCTCGTTTTGAAAATCTCAGCCATGCAAGAAATGTAAGAATCGGGGTTGATACTATCGTGGTAATTAAAGCATCTTGCCTAAAATGTGCATCCAGAGGATATGAGACCCCAAGGAAACTAATATACCCGCTACTTACTTCCGAATTAGTAACACCTAGAAATCCTTGTGTATCTTCCAGCGCAGTAGGCCACCATAGCAATGCCTTCGCAACGTAAGAAGTAGTTTCCCAATCTGCAAAAGGTATTTCGATTAGTCCTCGCATAAGTAATTCTAATGAAATAAGCGTGCTCCCAATTAGTGGAAAACCTAAAATAACAGCAAGCGTAAATAACACAGAAATTACTGGACCACGAAAAATTGAAGAAGTAAATAACATCAATGCCACATAAAAAAGGTCTGAGATCAAGTACAGCAACAATCCCCATAAAACCCAATTAAAGTTCAAATGATCGCTTGTATCGAAAAGAATTAATCCCCCCAATAAGGCGATCAAGAATCCTGCGAAGAACAAAATTTGGGAAAGAAGGAAATATACTGTAGCTTTGATCAACAGAATTTGCTTCATCGAAAAACGAGTTCTTAAAAAGATAGATGAATCTCTGTTTCCATCAAACGCCAATGAAGAGACAACAATACCAATAAACACAAGCATCCCGACTATTGAAAACGTTATGTACCAATCAATAGCCTGCGAATATGGGAACGATCCATTTGCTCGCTCGATGAAGAATCCTACAAAAAGAGAAATGAGGGATGCCAACAAATAAATTCCAGACAAAGTCCAGCCACGCCAACTACGAAACAAATGGATTAGTTCCATTCGCCATAGGTTCATTTCTCGCCTCTCTCAGGTAGAAGTAATTCTAAAACAGCCTGTTCAAATGACTGTCCTCTTTTTTTCTTAATTCCTTTTACCGTACCTTCGTAAACAGCCCTGCCATGGTCAACTACTGTGACGGAGTCACATACGTCTTCGACATCACTAAGGATATGAGTCGAAAACAATACAGTAGCACGACCTTTTAATTGTGAAATCATATCTAAAACTTCTCTACGTCCAATTGGGTCTAATGCCGAGCAAGGTTCATCTAATAAAACTAACTCAGGCCGACCAATTAATGCTGCAGCTAAACCAAGCCGCTGCTTCATTCCTCTGGAGAAACCGCCAACTCGACGGTCGATTGCCTCTTCTAGTCCAACCTCTCTAATAATCGATGCAACATCAGTTTCATCAATTTCGTGTCGAAAAGGATGTCTCGCCAAATCAACAACTTCACGAGCGGTTAGAAGAGGGAAGAATTCTGGAGTATCTGGCATTAGCATCATTTGACGTGCCGGTACCCCAAATTCTATTTCACCCGAAGTCTGACGTTTTAGTCCTGAAACAACAGACAACATCGTGGTCTTGCCTGCTCCATTAGGGCCTACAAAGCCGTGGATAGAACCGGCTTCAAGTGTTAAATCTAAAGCGTCTAGCGCTCGAATTTTTCCGAATAGTTTTGTAACCCCTGAAAGAACAAGTGCGGGTGGCATATTTCTCCTAAAATGCTAGACCTACCGACACCTATTGGGGGCAGCAGTGAGCAGAATTACAACTTGAGGAGCATAATCTGTACTTCATAGCACAGCATTTTTGGATTGCTTCGCAGCAACTAGTTATAAGTTCGTTTATACGAGCATCTAAGTTTCTGTGAATTTTTTGATTAAAATGCTCAAAAGATTCAGCCCCGCGTCCAGTCGCCTGATTAGGGGACTTAGTGATAAGCAATTTGAGTGATTGAAAAAATAAACCCATCTTTTACTCTTCCCCCTGTTAAGATTAAATGTATTGAATGCAATATATGATTTTGCACATACCGTTTCAGTATTGCAAGTAATTATCTGGGAAAAAGGCGGTAGTAATGGCAACAAACATTCTTTCTCTTCACGCTGGATACGATTCAGGAGATAGTTTTGTCGATGGCTACGTTGCTCGCCCTGCTGATTCGGGTACACACCCAGGGTTGGTAGTAATTTCAGGCATGGGAGGTCTAAATTGGTTTCAGCGTGAAATAACAAGGACTTTTGCCCGAGAAGGTTTCGTCGCTGTTTCCCCAGATCTTTATGACGGAGTACTACCTGAAGGGCATGCAACACAACTACGTTATAAAAATTCTTTAGACATCGACCATGCAATCGCTAATATTTGTGCTGGTTCAAATTTTTTACACTCGCTACCCTGGGTAGAGGACAAATCCCCTATTGGTGTGGTGGGTTTTTGCCTCGGTGGTGGGCTTGCGCTGCTTGCACTTGCTCGATCCAATGCTTTTGGTGCAGGGGTAATTTACTACCATAGCCTTTTCCCAGATAGCGGAGAGCTAAACTCTATAGAGGCTCCAATGATGTGCCATTATGGGACCAATGACCACACTACTCCGATTGAAGAGATTGATGCTTTCCGCGCATCCTTAGATAACTACAATAAATATTACGAACTCTTCATGTATGAAGGAGTTGGGCATTCATTTTTAAATCCCAAGCAGGATACCTCGCCCTTAAGGGCTGATGCTGCAGCACTATCTCTTCAAAGAACAGCAACATTTTTCCATGAGCATTTAGTACAGAATGATGGTATTGAAGGAACCGAATCGGGCGAACAAGAAATTGACAAGTAATTTCCCACAGAAATTACTTCATCCTCATATGCTTTAAGCATCAACGCGTTAGTGTATTATCCGCCTATGTATCGACCAGCACTCACAAAAGCCGAATTCATATTATTAGCTAAGCATGCAGGCATTGAAGGAGATGATGTCTATCTGAGTTCGTTGATGACAGATGTACAAGGAATGCTGGAACGAGTCGAATATTTGAGGGATGCAGCATTTTCAGGTGAGGAACCTAACGGCGTTGGTGATATCAATTGAATGACTTTGTATTACACCGCTTAACGGTTGCCCAATTGGGAGAGCTAGTCCAATCTAGACAAGTATCTCCGGTGGAAATTGCGGAAGCTTTCATAGACAGGGCGACAAAACTTCAGCCCACTCTCAATGCGTTTATTACTACAACTTATGATCAAGCTTTAGCCAAAGCGAGTTTAGCCGAAGCTGAAATTATGAAAGGGGACTACAGGGGGCCATTGCATGGCATACCAATAGGCTTAAAAGATTTGTTCTGGACAAAAAATGTTAGAACAACATCAGGGTCAGCTGTCACTGCAGATTTTTTGCCTACAGAAGATGCAACTGTTGTTGCAAAATTACAAAACGCTGGATCCTACTCCATAGCCAAAACCAATATGGTCGAATATGCCTATGGCGGTGCTGAACATAACGACTTATACGGAGCTCCTCTTAATCCATGGGATTTGGAATGCGTTACTGGAGGATCAAGCAGTGGTTCAGGAGCAGCTGTAGCCGCTGGAATGGTGCCATTAGCTTTGGGGTCTGACACTGCCGGATCGGTTCGGTCACCAGCATCTCTTTGTGGCCTGTCAGGCCTCAAACCGACATATGGGTTAGTAAGCAAATACGGGGTCACACCTCTTTCATGGAGTCAAGATCACGTTGGGCCGATGGCAAAAACGGCAGAGGACCTTGCTATCGCTATGGACGCAATGGTTGGGCATGATCCACGTGATCCATCATCTGTTTATCGAAAACCAGAGAGTTATTTCAAGGGCCTTAGTACAGATATCAGCAATCTTCGCATTGCCGTACCAAGTAATCACATATGGCAGGTAATGCATCCGGAGGTTCGAAAGGCTTTTTGGAATGCAATGGGCGCTTTAGAAGCACTTGGAGCAAAAATCGAAGAAGTCGAAATTCCAGAGTTAGATTATATTTCAATTGCGCAGGTTACTATCACTTTGGCGGAAGCAACTTCTTATCATGCAGAAATGATCCGTGCTCGTCCAAACGATTATCACCCTGGGGTTCGCCGGAGAATTGAAACTGGTTTCTTTTTACCTGCCAATGCATTTGTAGATGCTTTAAGAGTCCGATCGCTAATGGAACGGCGATGGAATGAACTTTTCGCAACGTATTCGCTAATTGCTACCCCTACTAATCCAATCTACGCGCCTAAATTTGGGGAAAATGAGATGCGTACGCAAGATGGCTTAATTACTACTCGTGAATTAGTTCGACTTACTCGTTTATTCAACCCGAATGGCCTGCCGAGTGCATCAATACCGAACGGATTTTCATTAAGTGGGATGCCAATTGGCCTACAGCTAACAGGGAAACGATTTGATGATCGGCTTGTCCTTGCAGTAGGACATGCCTACCAGCAAGTTACTGAATGGCATAAGGTATTTCCTGCAATTTAGTCCAGATAAATTAGAGAGTATGCTTTAGGAAAATTATTCAGGAAAGTATATCTGCTTGCCGTAGGCTTTTAACGCTTCAATTGGCTCAACACCCTGCATCTGTACCCTGGCAATAAAATGGGTATGCCCTATTTTACGGGCGAGTTCATGTGTTTTATCTGCGGCTTCACGAGGGGATCCGCAGATAGCCATTGCTTCAGTAAGCTTCCAGGCATCCTTTTTAGAGAGATCAGTGTAATTGGAGGCATTTTCCAAAGCGGGCAATATTGACCTTAGAACTCGAGAAAAAACCCTTGTGCGTCTCTTTAAGCTAGAAAATGCATATGGTAGAGCATATTCAATGGATTGTTCTAACGAAGATGCCATAAATACAGGTAATCCAAGAGCAATGGGTATGCTTTCATGGTCACGCCCACCCTTACTAGCGCCTTGAAAAACATGTTCTAAGGCCGTATTTACTACCACTGGATCAACCCCGACCATTGCATAGACACCGTCGGCTATTAACCCACCAGCTTCCAGCATTTTAGGGCTACTTCCATTGATAAAAACTTCAACTCCAGTTCCTGCTAGCTCTGCTTTAATCATTTGAACTGCATTAATCAGCTCTAATGTAGTAGCAGGCTTTTTGCCCAAAAAGCCTACAGCGTTATCTCCCCCTCCTAGTATCAGACGAGTTCTGCCTAATGCTACAGTGCGGAGTTCTTTTGCTTTAACAGACAACTCTTCTACAGTTCTAGTTATCGGGTTGGTTACAGACGGAAAGAGCATTATTCGTGCAGTATCTTGCGCGGCAGTAATTAGACGCTCAAAAACATCCTGCCCGGTGTGAGGGTGATCAGGCATCCCGACACCAGCGAAGCCAAGGGCCTCGGCTTCTATCGCAAAACATGAGGAATCCTGCATAGCAAAATTTGTTGAATCGTTGACTTCGATTTTCAAGTTCATTGGCTTTAACCTAACATTTTTTGCTACTACATGATGCGATTATCGTCTTATCAATCCTCTTATTAGGTCCCACGGCTCGATATTTTTTGATGAAAAAATTACTACCAGAATTCACTTAGGAATGGTTTGGACCTTTGAATTGCATTTAAATCTCTCGCCTACAGCCCTGGCGAGTCACTGACCAACCGTGGTCTATTGAGTGATTGGCCGATGTTATTCTCCGGGAGGAACAGGAACTTGGTATTTAAGTGTAATTTCCTTATTCTGGCGCCCTGATTCAATGATTGCCCATTGAATTTCAGCGGTAGCCATCCCCCACGGACCGTCATGGAACAGTGGCTTATCATGCCTAATAGCGTTATATAACTCCAAGACTTCTGAGTCGAGAGCCATACCTGCTCCTCCGGGCTGAAACACTTCCACCTCATGATTTCCATGATTGTCATATACCATCAAGCCGTTTTCAGACATCAGGATGTCGCCTTCCTGGCACGAGATAAGGAAGATTCCTAGATTACCTGGAGTCCATGGTCTACCAGCTTCGCCTCCTACAACGCTTCCTTCACCGGGTGAACTGAAGCGAGTTTTTTCTTTTTCTTCTTCCTCATTAATTTCACCATTAAGTAAAGCTGCTCTCGATTTTGCTCTGCCTGCAATCCCTTTATCGGAGCTCCATGTAGTAAGCCCAAGGGTATCGAAGTAGCCATAGGCGTTATAGGTCATCGTGACTGGGACATTTTCATCAAATTCAATTACAGCTGTGTAGTAGCCCGTACCATTGGGTCTTTCAGGGCGCCAACTACCTGTGAACGCACGAACACTTTTTGCCAATCCGCCTGCGAGATAGCGTGTTGTTTCTATTTGGTGGGGAGCCTGTCTCCAAATTACGCCTCCTCCCGCAGAATCGTCGACTTCTTGTGGCATACGCGGACGGAGCATCCATCCGGTATAGGCAACTACATTTATTGCCCGAAGGGGGCCTAACTCACCCGAAGTGATAATATTTCGGGCCTCACGGATTAAAGGACTTGTTCCTTGAGTTTGCCCACCGGCAAGAAGCTTGACATCAGTTTTTTTGACTGCATCCAATACTGCTTGGCATTCTGCCATCGTTATACCTAAAGGCTTACGCGCTAGAATATGCTTCCCGTTTTTTGCAGCGGTAATTGCATTTTGGGCATGTAGGTGATTCGGGGTTGCTATCCATATCGCCTCAACGTCAGAATCGGCACATAATTCTTCTACGCTGGCATATGCTTTGCCTTGGTATCGTTTTTCAAATTCTTCACGAGCCCATGGCCTAAGATCCGCACCAGCGACTATCTTGATTTCATCTAGTCTTTCTAGCGTTGGAATAAATTCAGTCGCTCCAAAGCCTAAGCCTGCTATTCCAACTTTAAGTGGATTTTCCATCTTCCCTCCTCTCTTGCCTAAGCGTAGGCTTTGTAGATACCTTCAAATTTTGCGAGCTTTAATTGCACTTGGGTTTGAGCTGCTTGCCATACCAGCTCACGGTCCCGTTCATTTTGAATCAAGCTTGCTACAATTTCCCCTGCGCGCTTCGAATGCTCTAGATCTACTAATCCATGAATTCTGAAAAACTCAAGCTTCTCAGAAGGGATATTGTAAGGATGTTTTTGGAGGGAATTGTAAAACTCGTCCGAATATCGTTGCACGATCGTTTCATTTACTAACCCTGAAGTTCGCCTTGCTGGGGCAGAGCTATTGATAAGAGAAGATGCAACGATAACGCTGGTGTGACATAGCACCTCATGAATTGGCACAGTATCGATAAAATCCTGATCTGTAAGCCCTATTTCTATGCCAAACTGCTGGCACATATCAGGGTGATTATGCTCTGCTACTATTCCTTCTAGCATGTCTGCAAAGGCCTGAGGATTATCGGACGCTTTAATTAGGCGAATTGCTCCACTTTTTAGAAGGGCGCGATTAAACCAAGTATGCTGAAGCGCGTAGCCTTGTATTCTTTGAATGGTGAGGATACCTTTTCGTAAATCCGAAAAATACTGGCTGTCCAGCAACTGCTCAGAGGCGGGTATTATGATTTCGGTTACTAATTTATCAACGAATTGTTGATTATCCTTTACTGTTACCATTTGTCCCTCCTGCATGGACTATGCCATCTTACTTAACTATTTTGATTAATGGGGAATTTGCTCGAAGGAAGTAGTTAATAACCTAATTTACTTCTGGGAATTCAAAAATTAATAAAATTCTTTACTATCGGATTAGTTGTATGTTACTGATTTCGCAAGAAGGCGGAATCGATGGACAAGGAAGCGCTAGGCTAAATTGAAGAGAGAGTTTCTAATAGGCATTTGTTTAAAATTAAATATCTGTAAGGCGTCATTATTAAAACACTGAGAAGGGGGGCGTTACGCGATTGGTTGTTTTTCAGCGGGATAGGTCAATTCTGCCTGCTCTGCAAGCTCCACCAAAGCATTCCCTGCCTTTCGCATGTAAGCCGGATCAAGTAAGTCACCTTCCTCAAATAATCGAATCAGCTTGGGCTCAAGTCTGATGGTTCCTGAAATATTTTTTAAATTTGCGGTATTAAAATGCTTCATAGAATCGCTGATCCCTTCAAATGTGTGACCATTTGAAGGGAGAAATTTGCCCTTGCTGAATTCGAGTTGCTGCGAGATATTTGCTTCGTGCTCTACTTCGATAAGGGTGAAAGGGATATCTCTAATGATCCCCTCGTCCCACCCTAAAGACCAGCGAGGTAGTTTAACTATACGAGCGCTAACTTTCCGCTGGGCTTCTTTAGTAAAAGTACCAAATGATTCAATCCCAAAGCCGGAATTTCGCATCCTAGCCCTGTTAAAGAATGACCAGAATAGCAGGAAAGCAGTAATTGCTACGAATAAGAATATAGGGATCATATTGTATGAGCTCACTTTTTAACTCCAAAAAAAACCCCCTTGTTTTCAAGGGGGTAAGCATTTTTCCTAGGTTTTTAAAAACTTTCTCAGCGCACACCGTAATGCATGCAGCTAGAGGAAAAAGGGTTTGCTCCCCCCTCTTCGCTACAACAACAACAACAATTGAACATCATCATGTGCATTTATTAATGGTACATCATTTGAACTTTGGGCACCAGAAGAACTTCCTTAGTTGGAAGTTTCTCCGCTGACGATCACTCCGTTTTGAGCCTCGATCATCTTTATGGACTCTAGAGGATCGCTTGCGCTGAACCCTGCTTCAATCGCTTGTTCCCAATACACCTCAGCTAATTCACGTAGCGGCAATTGCAAGCCGACTTGTTCACTAAGCCAGCGAGTGCGTAGCTGGTTTACATGGTGACCGTAGAGATGAGACGTCTGATTACCAAAATCACGTGCTAGTAATTTTGGACCAATGCGTTCAAGCTGGCGACTATTAGCAGATGCAGAGCGTAATACTTCTAATAGCAGGTTCATATCAAGGTTTAATGATGCGGCGAGAGCAAATGTTTCCATAATTATGATTTGGTTAACATCACCAATGAGATTATTGAGTAATTTGGTTATATTTCCACTGCCAACGGGGCCCATTAAGTGCGCAGCGATGCTTACATGAGCAAGAATGGGTTTTATTTTTTCAAAAGCAACAGGATCCCCTCCCGCCATGATTGTTAATTTCCCGTCCCATGCGACCTTCCCTGTACCGGAAACAGGAGCATCAATGTAGGTGGCTTGATGGGTTTCACATAATGCTGCAAATCGCTTGGCTGATTCTGGGTGAATAGTGCTGTGGTCAACAATTATGACACCAGGTTTAATGCTTGAGAGCACTCCATTGTCACCGTTAAGAACAAGCTCAACGATATCTTCGCCCTGAAGGCAAAGTATCACTACGTCAGCAGTAGCAGATCCTTCAGACGGGGTTCCTCCGTTTCGCGCACCTAAGGCAACGAGTTCTTGAATTTTTCCTTGACTACGGTTAACAACCGTGACATCGACTCCAGCTTTAATAAGGTTGATAGCTATTGGCTTACCCATTAGCCCAATTCCAATGAATGTTACTTTCATCGTTCTCCTCAAAATCAAAGATTTGCTCTAATAAAACAGGCCTTCAGTACGTACCGAAGGCCTGTTTTATGAAAGTAGCTACTTACTAAGCTTCGTCTTTGGATCTAAGGGTTAGAACTCCCATAATTACCACTGTAAGGGTAAAGAGCATGAATGCCACGTCATTAAGGTAAAAGTCATCGGCAAGCTCAGGGTAAGATATTACTGCGCTTCCTACTAGGACCACTCCAAGAATAATGCTGATTATTCCAATAATGATATTTAGACTCTTGGATAAATAAATAGCTAGCCCTGTGAAGATTCCCGTTGCTCCTAGAAGTACAGGAAATGCATAAGAACCAGCATCATTTACAGCAGCTATAAGTTCTTGTGAACCACGGAAATCTGTGTCCGTTGAGACAATTCCGACTCCTAGATTTGCCGCGCTAGCTGCAGCTGCAAGAAGCGCTACTATAGCTCCAAGACCTGCTATATCTGATGCTACGCTGCCTCCAGTGTTCATTGATCGATTCAGGAATACCAGTGCAATTAGCATTGTGATCCATGACGTCATGCCGAGAAGCATGACGTAAGGAGCAAGGTCATCTGCTTGGATGGCCGCTATTTCCTCAACATAAGTCGGATTTGCTCCATCTGGACTAGGCCACAGTCCCATCCATACTGCCATCATAAGTATTGGAGCTATTGTCAATAAGTATCCAGTAAGTTTCTTTGAAATCATTACTATACTCCCTTATAAATTGACTCTATTAATTAGAGTCATCTACATATCCCATATGGATTTCGGTTTGTAAACTGATTTCGTATTAATAATTCGATGGGTTAGGCCAATAGAGTGCTATTTAATTGCGGTTTCTTCCCTCCTTGGCCACCAACTCCATTTCCCAAGTATGGCTGTCATGCTGGGGACTAGAAATGCTCTGACGATAAAAGTATCTATTAAGACCCCAAGCATTACTGCGAAGCCGAGCTGAAACAGATCCCTAAGAGGCAGCGTAGTCAGAACGGCAAAAGTACCAGCAAGAATTATCCCAGCAGAGGTAATAACACCTCCAGTTCTTCCAACTGCAGTGGCTATACCCGCCTGCATGCCTTCCGCTTTGACAGCTTCACGAATCCTGGACATTACGAAAATATTGTAGTCAGCACCTAATGCGACTAAGAAAATAAACATCCAGACACCATTGGAGTAAGCAACCCCTGTATGGGAGAACACATTTTGGAAAATAAAGATTGCAATTCCAAAAGTTGCCCCGAAGCTTACTATCACGCTAAATACCAGATATAGGGGGGCAACAAGGGATTTTAATAGAAGTACAAGTACTAAGAAGATTGCTAATAGGGAAACTGGCGCTAGCCAGCTTATGTCACTGTCAATTGATGCTTTGGTATCAGTTTGTAATGCTGTGGCTCCACCTACAAGCACTTGATAATTGTTGTCCATCCCTATTGATGAAGCAGCGGCAGCAGTACGTACGGTGTTGATAAGCTCAAGTGCTCTTGAAGAGTAGGGGTCATCAGCTAGAGATATTTCTAGACGGGCTGTTGAACCATCAGGCGAAATAAACCTTCCAGCACCTTGTGCTAAAGCCTCAGGCATGGTCACAGGGATACCTATTGGCCGCGTAGGACCAGTGACGGTGGAGACCCCGTCAATGAGCGCAACTTGATTGGCCAAATTTTCTAAGTTTTGGTAGGACTCCATTATGTTGCCCTTTTTGCTCTCTACAAGCATTTCACTTGGGGCTAACTGCCCTGGCGGGAATGCGCTTGATAGAAGAGCGTAGCCTACCTTGGATTCAGTATCGTCAGGAAACCCATCAAGAAAATTGTAGCTAGGTTTCATTGACCATGCTGGGAGAGTGGCAAGAACAATTCCAACCATAGTAATAGTAAAAATCACACGTGGCTTCGAGCTAACTAACCTACCCGCCTTATCCCATACACCGTTGTTTGTATTTTGGGAGCCATCATTTTTACGAAATACTTTCCCTACGGTCCTTAAAACTAGCGAAATAATTATGGACGCTACCAGAAGAGGTAAAAATATGATGCTTAGTATTAAAGCAATTACTTTTCCAGCGCCGTCTTCTGGGATCAGGTTGTTGTTTGGCCAAAATGCCCATCTTCCTATGAGGGCGATTACAGCTGGAATAACAAATAACCCTGAAATTAGCACGACGACAATTGCCATAGCGAGCATAGGGCCAAGCGATTTAAAGGATCCAAAAGATGCAAAACTGAGCGCAGACATAGCAACTACTGTTGTACCTGCTGACCCCGCGATTGAAGGCCCGATACTGGACATGGCTGCATGCATTGCAGACCATCTGTTTGGTTCTCG
>CEQN01147690.1_pt1 | contig 25873 bp, 16 predicted proteins | sample 427011 | NCBI WGS metagenome assembly CEQN01 (sample SAMEA2621277, study PRJEB7988) | marine metagenome | biome: marine biome (ENVO:00000447); feature: deep chlorophyll maximum layer (ENVO:xxxxxxxx); material: "saline water (ENVO:00002010), including plankton (ENVO:xxxxxxxx)" | depth 120 m
AAAAAAAAATTTATTATTATTCATAAACTAGTTGAATATTTATTAACAATTTGTAATACAATATTATCTTTATAATCTAATATTTTTTCAATTGAATTAATTAAACTATTTATTTCATCTTCATTAGATTCTTCAATAGTTTCTAATTCATTTAATAATAAATATATAATATTTATTAAATTATCACTCCATAATGTTCTAAATTTTCTATAATAAATATCTGAGGTTTCCATTGCATTCATAACAGATAATGAAGTTATTTCATTATTATCTAAATTAATTGGACCATTTGTCTTTAATACAATATTATTTATAATACTATTATAATAATTAAATAAATGAATAATAGTACTAGAACTAGTATTATTATAACATTTTTCTAAATTTTCTAATCCATCTTTTGCAATATTTAATATATATATAAATTTATCATCTTGCATATTATACCATTGAGTAAATTTAATAATTGGATGATATAAATTATGAATATGTTCTCGTGTATCCCCATTTTTCCATCTTAATGCAGGTTGTAAAATATCAGGGTCTTGATAATAAATTTTATTATTAAAAATACTAATTTTAGTAAATTTTTTTTTATACTTTAATAATGTTAATCGTATTATAGTTGTAAAAGGCTCTAATACATAATTATCTACATTATTATTTCCAGTTAATAAATATCGTTTTACATTACTATAAAAAAAATTATTTATAAGACTATTCATATATTTTGTATAGTCTTTTTATTTTATATATTTTAATTTTATATATTTCATTTAATTTATTATTTTATTTATTTCATTTAATTTATTATAATTTCAGGTATCTTAATATCAATTGGCTTTAATTTATTATATTCTAATGTAAAATATAGTTTATCATAATCAACAATAACAAATTCATTATCAGTTGATTCTTTTACAGTTGATTTTATATTTGTAAAAAACTCTTGTTCATCAAATAGAATATTACATATACCTGTTCCACATGCTGCTTCTTGACCTAACATAATATTACCAGATATTCCTTTACAACTATCTTTAACTCCAAATTGTGCAGATGTATATAAATGATGTGGAATATCTTCAAATGAAATTTTCGCTAATGGATCTGCTGGTTTTTTCTTAACACCAAATCTATCTACTGGTAATAATTCACCAGTATAAGTAATTAAATCTACAAGTAATTGTAAATGTCTAATATTTACTTCTCCTCCAGATGTTTCAATTACTGTATGAAATTCATTTAATAACATTTCTCTTGCAGCCTCTATACCTAATATATTATTAATTTCAACAACATCATTTGATTCAATTCGTATTATATCAATTGTATCTAATGCTAACATATCCTCTAAATTATTACCAGTCTCTTTAGTACTTACAGTTTGTAATACAATATCTTCTGATTCAATTATAGAACCTTTTGCATCTCCTTCCTCAATCATATAATTTGTTTTTACATTTGTAAAATTTACAATTACATCTTTAATATTTTTTACTCCTTTAATTTGTAATTTTAATATATGTTTTTCTAAATTTCTTAACCATAATAAATCATCATCCCCATTATTTTGATTATATCTTAATCTCATAACTAATTTATTATTATTATTATTTTGATAAATACAATCAATTGTATCAGGTAATTGTGTTTTAATTACTGTATAAATATCAATCATACTTACATCACGATCTATCATTTTCTTTTTAGAAAATTCAAATCTAATAATAAATGGACACTTATTCGCACTTGAACATAATAAATTATCAATATCAAATAATTTTTGAAATTTTAAATAATTATTAATTAAATCTTTATCCTCTTCAATTATTGTATTCATATCATCTGGATCAAAATTAATAGTTGTTACTAATATTAAATCACTTAATTTTGTTTCAATAATATTATTTTTTATTTTCTTTATATTTTTAACATCATTTACTTGTTCTTTTAAATAAAATTTCATATAAGGACTTTTAATAACTTTTGAAATATTTAATAACTCATTAAATCTAGGAATACCTTGCGTAACATTAGATGATTGACTAGTTCCTGCTAAATGGAATGTATTTAAAGTCATTTGTGTTGCTTGGCCACCAATAGATTGAGCAGCAATTACACCTACCATTTCTCCAGGATGAATTAAAGCATTATTATATGTTAATTCTATTTTATTTATTAATTCTTCAAATATATTAATATCAAATCTATATTTCTTAATTATAATATTCGGATTTAATGAAAATTTTAAAAATATCCCAATAATTTGATTATTATCAAATTTTTTAATTAATTTATATATATTTTCAATAATATACATCGGATTTAAATCACTCTTTGTATTAATCTCATCTAAATTATATTTATATTTTAAGTCCTCGCATAAACGATGTAAATTAAATGGTAAATATGTTTTATCTCCTACGAAATTTAAATTATTATTCAATACAGTTTTCATTACATAAATTCTATCATTTAATAATTCTTCATAATATTTTTCATATATTTCTTTATTCTTATTCGTTAATGCTTTTCTTACTACGACCGCTTTTAAATAATATTTTAAATCATCATTTAAACAATGTTTATATTGATTCTCAAAATCTTCAATTGATAAATCTACAAAATTTGTATATGATACCTTTTCCAATTTAGTTGAATCAATCATATCATAATTAAATTTTAATTGAATAATTTCATTATTATGATTTCGAACAGTATTATCATAACATACTTTAACATCTTCTAATACTTTTACTAATTTTCTTTGAATATATCCAGTCTCTGATGTTTTAACTGCTGTATCAATTAATCCTTCTCTACCACTCATCGCATGGAAAAAGTACTCAAATGGGTCTAAACCACTATAATAACTATGTTCAATAAATCCTCTTGCTTTCGGACCATTATCATATTGAGTAAAATGTGGTAATGTTCTATTTTGATAATGAATCGGAATACGTTTTCCATCTACATTCTGTTGTCCAACACACGCAATCATCTGACTAATATTTGTATCTTTGCCTTTTGACCTTGCTTTTACCATATTCACAAAACGATTTGATACATCATTTAATTTTGTAATTACTAATGCACTTGTATCAGTTTCTACTGAATTTAATTCTTGTTTAACACGAACTTCACATTCTTCACTTAATGTAGTTGAATACTTATTTTCAATTAAACCTAACTTAATATCTTTTAAAATCTTTTTTACATTCTCTTTTTTATTTTTTATAATTTTTTGTAATGTATTTTGTTCAGTTGTTAAATCACTCACACCTACACTAAAACCAGTTAAATATAGGAAATAATTAATTATACCCTGTGCATTATTAATAAAATCAGCCGTTTTATCTTTCCCATAATTTTTATAAATTGTATCAATTAATTGAGTTTTACCAATAGAACCTTTAATACTTCCTTTTAATAATTGACCATGTTTAATAGTTATATTATTATTTACTAAATTAATGTTTTGTAATATAGTTGATATAATTTGCTTCCCATTATAATAACCATCATGACTTTGACCTAATTGTCTCATATCTACAAAATTATAATTTTTCATCATAATATTCATTGTTGTACGTTTATCAAAATAAAACATTTTATCTTCTAAATTTTCTAATTTTTTCGGCATAACACTTAACATTTTTTCATCATTAATAGATAACCTATATAATCCCACTAATGTATCTTGAATTAACTGAATAATTGGAGTACTTGTACTTGGATTCATTATTTGCGTCGGCACGAGTGTTAAATATTTTAATTCAGTTGTTGCATTAATTGATTGCGGTACATGCATATTCATTTCATCACCATCAAAATCTGCATTATATGGTGTAGTAACACATACATTTAATCTAAATGTTAATGCATCCATTACTTTTACACGATGACCCATCATACTCATCTTATGTAGAGATGGTTGGCGATTAAATAATACAATATCATCATCAATTAAATGTCTATAAACAATATCTCCTATTTCTAATTCTTCAATTACTTTTTCCAAATCAATATGTTTTAAATTTTTAATACTATCTTCTTTTGATTTTCTAATACTTTTTACACCTGGATAAGTAAATGGACCATTTAAAATATATTCTTTAATTTTATTTATATTATAATCATTCACTTTCTCTGGATACGTTAAATTCATTGCAATTTTTAAAGGAACACCCAATTGATCAATATTTAAATTCGGGTCAGGCGTAATTACACTTCTCGCTGAGAAATCTACACGTTTCCCCATTAAATTATAACGAATTCTTCCTTCTTTATCTTTAATCCTTTGCTTTAATGATTTTAATGCCCTTCCAGAACGTTGAATTGTTGCATGTCCAAAACTAGAACCAAATGGTTGTTCATTATCAATCATAGTTGTAATATGAAATTGAAGTAATTGTAATGTAGAATTAATAAATTTTTCAGGTTTATTTAATTCCAATAAACTCTCTAATTTTTTATTTGTTTTTATTATATCAATTAATTTATAAGTTAAATCATCATCTGAACGTTGATTATTATCCTGTCTAACTGACGGTCTTACTGCTGGTGGAGCAACCGGTAAAACAGAACATATCATCCATTCAGGTCTACAATATTCAGTTGAAAACCCTAATAGTTCAATATGATGATCTTTAATCCTTTTTAAAATTGTATGAGCAATTTCACCCGTAATTAATACTTTTTTACTTTCTTTATCTACAAACTTCCATTCAGCAAAAATATTACCAATATCTTGTTTATAAATCCTATTTGGCTGAATTGCTCCACACCCATTTTCTGCACAACATTTTTTCTTTTTTTTACATTCTACTGCAATAGCTTTAAATCTACTTTCATTAGAATCATATTTATATTTTAAAATATCATCATTTTCTGATATTAATAAATTAGAACACCTAAAACACACACACTTTAAAATATCAAGTACAGTACCGATATAATGCCAATAAAATACTGGTTTCACCAAATTAATATATCCAAAATGTCCAGGACATAAATTACTTCTTTGGTTACAAGTAGCACATATTGAATAATGATCTACTGTTCCCATTCTATCATCATATAATCCGCCACGTTCTGGTTTACTTATACCATTTTGTTCGTGATAATATAATGTATGATTCGTAATTTCTATTCCTGAACTTCTTATTTGATCTGGTGATTGTAATGAAAATAATATATTAGTTATTGTTGCTGTATCGCCATAATAATCTATTAATTCTCTATATAGTGACATTGTTCCTTATATTATATTAGATAATAAATTTTTAAACTAATTTCAATTTTAATTAATTTAAAAAAAAATAATACTTTAAAATTTATTTAATCCGGGCGTTGATTTTTTATATAAATTTTTTTCTAATTTATATAATGGATTATTAAAATCAGTAATACTATTTGGATATTTTATTATATATTCCATTTTATTTATTTCTATTATTAATTTAAATTTATATATAAATAAATTTAAATTTAATTTTTTATCTACTTTAATCATTTTCTTTTTTATATAAATCATTTTTTTTATTTTTTGTAAACTTTTTCTATAATCGTCTTTATCTGTTTTAAGGTCTTCTTCTAATTCATCTTTTGTTTCATTAATTTTTTTTATAATAAATCTCAATATATTTTCATCATTATTACTTTCTATATTTTTATATATAAACTCTCCTATACCTTTTTTATTCGTATCATTATTATCCTTATTTAATTTATCCTTTATTTCCTCTAATTTTTTATTTAATTCTGTAATTAATTCTGTATTTTTTTTTAATTCTTCTTTTAATTCTTTTTTTAATTCTGCTTCTTCTTCTTTTTTTTCTAATACATTTACTATTTTTTGTAAATTATCAATATAAACTTTATTTATTATTTGTGTATCTTGTATATAAATATTTTTATTAATATTATTTATTTTAATAATATTCGTAATATCATTTATTGATTTTTCATAATTCTGTTTATTTTTCTTTATTTTATTTATTTTTTTTTTATATTTTTTTATTCCACTACCGTTTATTAATGTTGGTTTATTAATTAATATATCTATTTTTTCATCTAATATTTTATTATGATTATTTATATATGTATATATAATTTTTTTTATAATTTCATCATAATCGATCTCAATTTTACTTATATTTTTGACTTTTATTATATTTGTTTTCTTAACTTTTATTCTTGTAAAAAATATCCAAATTATATTTTTAATAAAATCTATATGTTCACGTATCTTATTTATATTAATACTTTTAGTCCTAATATCTTCTACTCCTATTATTTCTATATATAATGGAGTAATATAAGTATTATCATATAATTTAATAAATGTACAATTAATCTTCTCATTTGTATTTGTATTTTTATATTTATCTATAAATTGTTTAAATAATTCAGTATATTTTGTATAATACTTTATAAATTGTTTCTTTGTTTTATTTATATCTTCAAAATTTAATTTATTCTTACGTTTATCTTTTTCTAATTCTTTTTGAATCTCAATAATATATTTATTTTTATTAAAAAATAAATTTTCCCAATTATTAATAGTTTCAATTAGACTCATATATTATTTAATATTATATAATATAATTATTTAAATATTATTTAATTTTGACTAATTTTTACATTAATATATATAATATTTTTACCAGGAACTTTTCCCATTGCAGCCACTTCTAAATTATTATTTAAATGTTTAAAACACATTAATTTAAATTTATCTTCTTTTGGAACATAACCAATTTTTTTCCCATCATATAAAATCATAATTGCTCTATTATCATATAAATTAGTTGGCTCTAATTGCATTGTAAATTTACTTGTTTCATTAATTCCTTCTAAATTATCTTGATTAAAACTAATACCTCTAATTGGAAATGTAGTCATCTTTTTAATAAATTATTAATTAATTATTATTTATATCTATAATCAATTTTTATATTTTTGATATATAATTAACTTTTTATAAAATTGATTATAAATTAATATTTTTATTAATTTTTTATATGTTATATTCTAGTATTAATATATTACAAAAAATATTAAATACATTATGTAATGAAAATGGATTATTAGATACACGAAATTATTATTGTGAAACAAAATATTTAAATTTTACGAATGATGAATTACATGAAATCAATAATTTAGAATATTATAGTATTGATTCCGTACATAAAAAAAATAAAAATGATAATATATATATTTTAATGACAAATAATACTTGTAAAAATAAAAGTTTTTATGACTATATTAATTCATTAAATTTAGATTCAAATACTAATTTATTAATTATTTCAAATAAACACTTAAAAAATTTAATTGAATTAAATAAATTATTTACAAATATTGAATTATTCCATTATAAATCATTATTATTTAACATTTTAACACATCAATTAGTTCCACAACATACATTAATTGATACATCATTATTAAATATACAAAATATATCAGATTTACCTAAAATTAAATCAAGTGATCCAGTTATAAAATTTTTAGGATATAAATATGGAGATGTAGTAAAAATTAAACGTAAAATTGAAACTGTATATAGATTAGTTATTAATTAGTTATTTAAACTTTTAAATATATATATAAATTAATAATATATAAAATTTATAATTCTCTTATAATATAATGAATACAAAATTTATATTTTGTAATTCTACCTTAGACCCAAGTTTATTATTAAAATATTTTGATGCAGATAGTTTACAAAATGATTTATTTATTTTTAATCAAAATATGAATAATACTGGAATTATTAATTCAAATATTATTCAAAATTATATTGTATTAGATATTACATTATATAATATTTCTAATTATATTGATGAATATCCCAATAGTTATATTTATTTTATACATGATTCTAATAACAATTATTTAATTAATATATGTATTGATAAAATTATAACTAGTAATAAAATTAAATTTATTTATACATATAGTTATGACCATGAAAAAATATATAATTTAAATAATCATTATTATAATAGTGATTATACTACAAAAGATTGTATTGGAAAATCAAAATATACTAATAATAATAATATTGAAATATTTGCATTTTATTCAAAATAAAAAAAAATATTTTTATCCTTTTTTTATCCTTTTTATATTCTTAAATTTTTATTTTTTTTGTTATATATTTATTTTACTTATTTAAGCAAAATCAAAGTTATTGTCCATTAACATCCAGTATCCATTAGTAGCATTATCATCTATCCAAATGAGATTTAATGTTTGACCTCCTCTATTTAAGATTAATGTTGCTGCAGTTGCATAACCACCATCTGGGTCACAGAATCTTGGAATATCAATATCAACATGTTTATTATTATGATTAATTTCATAATTTGGATGTAATGCAATCTTTTTAATTTGACCATTTATGTTACCATTCTCTAATTTTAAGTACATTATACTAGACATACTAGCGTCTATATTAACTATAGTTAATACTTTAGAATCACTAGCTCCGCCAGTAAGTGATGTAGATAAAGTGATTGGTACTGACGCAGTTCCATAATTACCAGATATACTAGATATTAGTTCTGGTGTATATACCATTCTTTGATTAACAATTAAAGCACCATTAGTTACTATTCTCTTAGCATCATCACCAGTTGTACCCGCATCCATTTGTAATTTCATGTATGATTTTGGTATTGAATCTGCAGTATTAAATTCTTGAGTTGTAACATTTGTTACTATTTTACTAGTAGTTTCCATACATTTAGTTTCTAATGTATTCTCATTAGACTTCCATGTCATATATACTTTATTAGAACCATCTCCACCAGTAAAATTGGCTGCTGAAGTATCAATATCAAACATCCATCTAGAATCTTTCTTGACACCAGAGTAATCACTATCTAATGTAATAACATTACCAGCTAATTTAAGTTTAGATTTATCATCTGGACCATATCCTTGTATGTAATTCTGAACATTTGCATCATTTCCAAATACAATCTTATTAGCATTATCATTTGACGGATTATCAACTCTGATTACTGATAAATTGTTATCAATTCTTGCAATAACTCTATTAGCATTTGCCGCAGATTTAAATATAATATCCTTATCAGCAACAGTAGATGTAGTAATATCAGCATTACCAGAACTATTAATAATTCTCATACAATCAACTTCGTTAGCATCAGTGCTATGTAAGTTTAATTGTGAGCATGATGCATTAATTGCATATGATTTAAGATGTATTAAGTTAGTTGGTGCAACACCAGTTGCAACACCGACATGTTTAGCAGCAACAACATTAACATTTCCTGCAACATTATCACCAACAATAGATTCAGTGCTTTGTCCAGTACCCCATGTTAATTTATGTTTATCACCAATATTAACATTGCTTGATACATTAAAGTTACCTAAGACATCTAATGTAGATTTAGGAGTATTGAAATTTAATCCAACTGCTACCGCACATTGAATTGCTCCAGAGCTTGGAGTATTTGCAATCATCATTCGTTGGCTTCCTTGTGTAAAGAATTTCATGATATCATCATCATTTGTTGGGCTTTCTTCAACTTGAACTCTGGTATCCTTATCAACATCAATTGCTCCTCCAAGAGTTCCCCATGATGAGATTCCATAACCTTCATATGCCTTTTGCTCGTTATTATATCTAATCATACCAGTTTCAACTGCACTTGGGCGTTGAGTGGTACTTCCAACTGGGACTCTTAAGTATCCAGTAGTTGCAACAGTCATATTGCTTTCAACAATTACATTAGATTTAACATTTAAGTTCTTCTTAATAGTTACACCTCCATTAACTACTAATGCACCTTCTTGGCTAATTGTTGCATCTTGGTCATTCATTACTTTAACTGCCTTATCAGATTTAGCAGTTAATTTAATATCTCCCGCAGTTGCACTCATTAATAAATCATTTGTATCAGATACAATATGTTGAACATCATTTCCAAATGTTAATTTACGTGCATTTAATAAATTAACATTCTTATCAGTACCAGTAGTTAAATTAATATCTCCAGTTGATGCCATAGTAATACCATCAGTCTCAGTATATTTAAGATATTCCTGATTAGCAGCATCACTAGAATTTAATGATAATTTAGTTTGTTGATCTAACTTAACTGCATTATCTGCAGTCTTTATTTTAAGATGTATATCATTTGCAGTATAAACAACTAAATCTCTATTAGATGCACTAGGGTCAGATCTAATATAATTATTTTCACTTAATGTATCTTGATTAGCTGGACTATCTGCATCACCAAATACAATCGCACTTGTATGAGGAACCCTTAATGCACCAACCTTAGCAGAACCAGAATGATTCTTAACACTACAATCAACTCTAAATATTTCAGTACCTTGAGCAGCCTTAAATAATAAATCAGCTGGTTTATCAGATTCAGTTGCAGTACCTAATGGAGATTCAGGCATAATAACAGTATCTAAATTAATACCAGTACCAGTTGATGCAATATTTAAGAAAATATCTCCTTCTTTCTTAAAGAATACATTACCTTGAGTGGTATTTAATACAATATTTTGTTTAGCATCTAATTCTATATCATTATTACTTGCTAAGAATAATTCATTGTCTCTGCCTTCCATATATTGTTTATATCCACCAAATGTTACTCTAGTCTTTTGTGGTATATTAATATTACCAATTAAATTATTGCTTCCAGAAGTATTAATACACATATCAGCATCAGATTCAATCTTTAATGTATTCGCATCATATTTATGTATAAATTTACCAACATCACCAAGCATTAATTTAGCATTAGAATTCATCATCATAGATGATTGAGTTGAATTTAATGACATTATTGGGCTTGTTACATTTTGTTTAGTACCACTTAAAATGACATCTCTATCATTATAAGCATTTGTTAATATAGTATCATTTGTATCTTTAGTAGTCTTACCATGTGTAATTTTAAAGAATGGTTCAGGTGACCCATTTATCATTTTCTTAACAAAGAAATCACTAGTTAATAATGTTAATCCAAAATTCTGAGCATTAATTTCTACATCATTTGCAGATAAATCAATCTTAGATTTCGCTTTAAGAGATAAAGTATTATTAGTTGCAACAATATATTCTGAACTATCATCATCATTGTCAACTCTATTTAAGTAAATCTTTTGTCCATTTTGGACACTTACATCACCCCCTGCATTAATATCAAGTTTTCCTCCTGAGTTTACCATCATATTAGTTCCAGTTCTATACATATTAACTGTATCATCATTACCTAATATTAATCTATTACTATTTGGTAATCTTAATTTATGGTCACCACCACCAGCAGCACCTCTTTCCATTTGTGTTAAAACATTAACATCATTTGTACCTGGTGCTGGAACACTATCAGTAAATACAAATTTATTTTTATTCGCAGACATTAATACACCATTTGCATCTACATTATAATCAATAGTTAATCTATTAGAACTATCTTTTGTGTATTCAATTTTACCTACATCACTATCTAACTCAATTACATCTGCACAATCAACTTTAGTTTTCTCAGTTGATGTTAATACAATTTGTTTAGAAGAATACATCTTTAGATTGTTAGAATCTGTTATAATATATTCACCATTAGATGATTCATTAAAGTGTAATCCTTGAGCTGTAGGAATTCTAACTTTACCACCATTTTCTGTTTTTAAGAGTATATTTGCCTTTGCATGAATAGATAATTTATCTGTATCATCTCTAGAAATATATTGTTTATTGTCTTCACTGAAATATAATCTTTTATTATCCGCAACTAATAAATTACCATATACTCCAACACTTTCTTTTACATTTAAGTTCATTCTAATAGCTACACCGCCATGTACCAATAATGCACCATTGTTTTCAATATTTGCACCAGTTGGTTTAACTGAATCAGTAAGATTATTTAATTTAGTTGTTCCATTATTTACTGTAAGACTTGAACCAACATTTAAGTTTTTAGCAATTCCAACACCACCATCTACAATTAATCCACCATTTGTAGCTGAAGTTGATTCTATTGTAGACTTAACTTTTAATTGTTTCATATTTAAGTTCTCTAACTTATTCTCTGTTGTGAAATAACCAGTTTGTAAATCTGCTTCTAATGGTTTTCCAGCTTTATTAGGAATATCAGTTACTAAACTATATTCTCCAGCACCATCTTTAACTAAACCAGTAAATCTTAATCCACCTGCACTAGTATATCTAGATAATAAACCAGAATCAAATAAATTATTAGAATCAGTTTGATTTAAGCCTAATACAATTAATGGATCATCTACAAGTACTTGGTCAGTATTAATTGCAGTTACATTACCTTTAATATTTAAGTTATTTAGGATATTTACATTACCTTTTACAGTAAAATCTTTATGAACATAACCACCGCCATATAAAGTAAATGCTCCTTTTTTAGTTGCATTATCAACTTCTTTAACATTATGAATTGTTGTAATACCTCCAATATCAGTATTACCAATAGTTCTAACATTTTGTTTAAATCTAACACCTCCATCAACTTGTAATGCACCATTGCCTGCAGCACTAACACTTTCAGTTGCAATTTCACTTTCAGTTAAATCATATCCCCCTCCACTGCCTCTTACCCATATATTTTGGTCTACTACTGTACCACCTCTAACTAATAATTCACCACTATTTGGTTTATTATCCGACCAATTTGCTTGAGTAGGTGTACCATCTGCATTAAAACCAACCTGTAATGTATGTTGAATATCTGCTCCTCCTTGAACTACTAAACTAGCATTTAATGTACCATCATTTGTATTAATTCCATGTTTAGCAGTTGCATCACCATTAGTTAAATTATCTCTAGTAGATTTAATTAATACACTATTTTGTACAATTGCACTACCAGCAACCTTAACAGATGCCCCAGATGATGAATAAGTATTACCACCACTAACATCTTGTGTTCCAAATACATGGAATTTATCATATACATTTACATTTTGTCCAATATTTAAGTTCTTAGCAATACCAGCACCACCACCAACTACAAAACCACCAGTAGTAGGTGAATTAGAATCAAGAGTATTTTCATTTTTAGTTGAACCAGTTAATACGAATGAACCTCCAACAAATAAATCTTTTGTAATACCGACACCTCCTTTAACAGTTAATGCAGCATCATTTGCGGAAGTTGCTTGACGAACACTCGCAATATTAACATTATGTCCAACATTTAAGTTTTTAGTAATTCCAACACCTCCTTTAACTGTTAATGCACCACTAGTTAAATCATTACTTTCATTATTATTATGAACCATTACTAAACCAACAAGACCACTCTTACCCATTACTTTTAGTTGATTATCAATTGCAATACCACCTTTAGATTTAAAAGCACCATCCTGTTGTCCATTTGCATTTATAGGATCTGCATTATCAATATTTGCAATTGAACTTCCATCCCATATTTGTAATTTCTTTTTAATATTAACACCTCCTGCTACATATAATGCACCATCAGTAGTATTACCAAAAGATGTATCCTGATTACTACCAACTCTTACTCTTTTTTGAACATCCGCACCACCTCTAACTATTAATGAACCAGAACCAAAATTTGAACCAGATTCAATATCTGTTTCACCAGCACCACCAACTACTACTAATTTCTTTAATACTCCTAAACCACCATCCATTTGTACTGAACCTTGTGTTCCATCTGCAACATTAACATCATCAGTATCATGTATTCTAACATTTTGTCCTACACTTAAATTTTTATTAATTCTAACACCACCATCAACTCTTAATGCGCCTGATGTAGAATTTGCATCAGAATTATTAGTATTAGATAATACAGTAATACCAGTATTACTTATCTTCTTACCAACATAATCTAAATTACCAGTATTTGATAATTTTAATGAATTAGTACCTCCATTTGTTCCTGTTGTAATATCCATTACATTTGCAGTTTGAGTATTCATTCCAACAATTTCTAATGATTTTCTATCAGCACTTGTTGTTGAAACTCTTAATCCATTATTAGTATTTAATTTATCTACAATAGTTGCATTTCCAGATACTGCTAAATTTAAGTTAACTCCTAAATTATATTTGAATTGTGCAGATGTATTATAAACACCAGTGAAATTACCATTAAGAACCATATCTTTTCTTCTCTTTTCACCAATTAAATCAATCATAACTTGACGTTTTATACCACCCGCTGGTGCATTTGCAACTTTAACATGTACCTCAATATATGAATTAGCAGGAATTAATAATTCATTTGTAAATGGAACAGTAACGCTATCTGGTATTGTTGGACTAATACCACTTAATGCAGTTGTTATAAATTCAGTTGCATTACCTGCGAATATTGGTTGGGCAGTAGTCTCATTCATTATAATTTTAATAGAATATGTTGGACCATTTGTATTAATGGTATTGCTATTTACATTATAACCATCTCCTAAATGAGATAATCTAAGACTTTGAAGTATAATTTGTTCAGTTGCATATAATCTACTAAATTCATATTGAGCATTCAATCCAAAACTATTACCTTCTGCTAATAGACCCTGTACTAAATTAGCTTTTTTATAGGTATCAAGAACATTATATACTTGCATTCTTGGCGCTTGATATGGAATTGCTACAACAGATGAGAATACATCAGATGTATTTACTAATGATACCCATTTCTTTTGATTATTGTAGCTTTCAGTATAACCTTCAAATGTCTTACCATCATATCTAATCATACCTTCTTCACCTACTGCTAGAATATTTGCAGGAACTGATTGACCAGCATTACTATATTGAGTCATAGTTTCAGTTGATAATGAATGTCCAATCTTAATTTGTTTTCCAAATGTACCATTTCCAGAAACATTTAAGTTACCTAAAATATCTAATGTTGATTTAGGAGCATTAAATCCTAAACCAATACCAATTCTACCAGATTGACTACTATTGCATATCATCATTCTTTGTTTTGCTTGTGTATAGAATCTCATGATATCATCATCATTTGTTGGACTTTCTTCAACTTGAACTCTGGTATCCTTATCAACATCAATTGCTCCTCCTAATGTTCCCCATGATGTGATTCCATAACCTTCATATGCTTTTTGTTCATTATTATATCTAATCATACCAGTTTCAACCGCACTTGGACGTTGAGTAGTACTTCCAACAGGAACTCTTAAGTATCCTGTTGTTGCAACAGTCATATTACTTTCAACAATTACATTAGATTTAACATTTAAGTTCTTCTTAATAGTTACACCACCATTAACTACTAATGCGGCTTCTTGACTAATTGTTGCATCTTGATTATTTATTACTCTAACTGCTCTATCATTTCTAGCAGTTAATTTAATATCTCCTCCATTAGCATTCATTAATAAATTCATATCATCTCCTTCAATAAAATTATCATCAGAAGTAAATGTTAATTTACTTCTATCTAATACATTAATATTCTTTTGTGGACCAGTAGTTAAATTAATATCCTCTTTAGAAACTAATGTTACATCAGTCCCATCACTTGATAATGCTAGATCATTACTATCACTTAAATATATCTTCTTACCAGTTCTCATTCTTAAATAACTTTCTGCACCAGCCGCTGAACCAACTACTAAATTACTTCCAACAGACATATTACCATGAACATCTAAGACTGCATTAGGTGTCATAAAATCCTTACCAATACCAATATTTCCAGATCTTGAATCATTTGACATAATCATTCTTTGCGAACCTTGAGTATAAAATTTAATTATATCTTCATCTGTTGTCTTTTCTACTAAAATTTTAGTATCTGCATCAGCATCTTCTAAATTACCACCACCAAGAGGACCCCAGTCATTTACTGATGAATAACCTTCGAAATGATTTGTCTCAGTATTTAAACGAATCATACCGTGTTGTGGAGCAATAACACCCACACTACCTGGTCTTTGCGCAAGTGTACCCTTTGGAACAATAAGTGCATCATTTGTTGCAATATGGAAAGAAGATAAAGCACCATCCGCTGGTAAATTAACACCAATTCTATTTTGTTTTTCATCAACCGCTAAAATCTTATTAGTTCCATCAATATTTCCAACACATAAATTTCCATTAACATTTAAATTTTTATTTACTGACATTCCTCCTTTTACTACAATTGCTGCGGCAGTTGTACTTGTTGCATTTTGAGGGTCACTAAAAATTACATTGTTCGTTATAGATACATTTCCTGAGATATCAAGATTAGCACGTATATCAATACTCCTTCTTGTATTGTAAGACTCTAATTGTCTTACTTTTATTAGTCCAGTACTAATTGCGACAGGTTTAGGCATATCTATATAATTATACAAAGAAAATAATTCACTTAATTAATATATAAAAATTAATAATTATTAATAAAATAGATATATATGAATTATGAATTATTAATTTCAAAATATACTCCAAATTCTTTATCAAAATTAGATTATCACTATAATATAAAAAAAAATTTAACTAAATTATGTAGTATAAACCATCTAGATAATATATTATTTTATGGTCCGTCGGGTTCTTGTAAAAAAACATTAATTAAATGTTTTTTAAATGATTATTATAATAATTATATCCCATCTTTAAATTATAAATTTATATTATCAAATAATTATAAATATAACTATTATTACAATAATTATTATATTGAAATTCATCCATCAGATTATCCACAAAATAATAATTTAGTTTTTACAGAATTAATTCCACATTTATGTTCGTCATCAAATATTATTAATAATTATAAATTAATTATTATTTATAATATTGAGGTTTTCTTAGAAAATCCATTTAATTTACAAATTATTAATAAATTTATTGAAAAATATTATAAAATCAAATTTATATTTTCTTGTAATAAATTTATTAATTTAAAAACTCAATTAAATATTCGTGTTCCTGCTTTATCAGTAAATGAAATTATTAATATTATTTTATACATAAATAAAAAAGAACACATTAATTTTGATTATAATAAACTAAAAACTATATGTATAGACTCAAAAAGAAATTTAAATAACGTTTTTATATCATTACAATGTCATTTATTAAATTTATCATTTTATAAATTATCTCCTAATTATATATGTAAAATCATTTTTAAAAATAATATTAATGATTTATTTATTATAAAAACTATATTATATGAAATATTATCAAAAGATTTATATTCTATACAATCTATATTTGAAGCTATTACAGATATTGTACTAACATCAAAAAAAATACATGATATTCCTAAATTATTAAATTATGCAACTACATTTGAATTTGAATCTAAAAATAAATCAATTATATCACTAGAAGCATATATAATATCTATTTATAATTTATTAAATTAATATAATTACTTATATAAAATTAATACTATATATATATTTAAATATAAATGTATGTATAAATTATTTAATGAAGAAGAATATTATGGTGCAATTGAATATAAAGCATTTATACATTTTCCATTCGCTGAAAAAAAACTGAGATTTACTTCTCAAATAAATTTTAGATTAATTGAAGGTAATGGAAAAGCAATTTATTTAGTTGGTGTAAATGATTATGGATTTTTATTTTGTAATAAATTAAAATTATTATTAATTAGCATATATAATTTAAATAAACTTCTTAATAATCTAAATATTAATTATACATGTAAATTATGTACAAAACATAATTATGTATTTGCTATTTATATTATAAAAAAAACTATTAATAATGATTTACTTGATGATATATTATAAATAAAATTGATTGTATTATTTAAGAAAAAACAGTACCGCATTAGTATTCCAAATGGGACAAACTCTATCTTGCTGCAGGGATGAGACAGACGATGCATTTAATCGTTTATCTGAAATAGGGAACGACCAAGATGCTCTAAAAGCTATAATTCAATCAAAGGATGAAACTCTAATAGTCAAAAATATTGCACGGGCAAGGCTTCGAAAAATATATACGCTTACTGCATTAAATGAAGAGGTTGAAGCATTATTAAAGGACATAGAAGATGAAGTCGATTTAGAACGACGTCTAAAAAAACTACGCTAACACTTTTATCATATCCAGTAATTATATAAAATTAAATTTTTTTTTGTATAATTAATTTAGTTAGTTTTTACCTTTCAGAAAATAAAATTGATTATATATTATACAAAATATTATCCTCATCATCGAATACCCTCGAGTAGTGTATTCGATATGGGACAGCGTTTTTCTATGGGACAGAGTGGTTCTTGCTGCAGGGACAACCCAGACCCACAGCGTGTGGTAATTACTGAATTAAAGCATATGGGGATCTGGGATAACATCCTTGCCCTCCATGAAGTTGCGAACTCGGCGAAGTATCCTAGGATGATGCGCAACACGGCTTTACGCCGTGCGGTCTTCCTAGATAAGGTGGATATAATGATATTAGAACAACAAATGAACCGAGTACTCTAACACTTATAAATAGATATATTTTTTTTATTTTAAAGCCTACATATAGGGCATTCATTTTTTTGTTTTAGCCAATTAGTAATACATTCATCATGAAATACATGAGTACATAAATCTTTTATTTGATATTTTACATCTGTATCAAATTCATCTAAACAAATTATACACATAGTATCATATTTATGATTTATATCATGTATTTCAATAATAGTTTTTGAAGGTATATTTAAATTATTAATATCTTCTAAATTATCAATTTCATTAATATCTTCTATATCAATTGGATCTTCTAATGATTCATTTATATTTAATTCAATAATATCATCTGCAGCATCAAATAATAATCTTTCAAATAAATTAGAAAAACAATGTAAGAAACAATAAAATATTTCAAAATATATTATAAAATATAATATAAAACATTTACTATCAATTGATGCAAGTATAAGCCATACAAAAAATATATGTAATAATTTTTCTTTATTATACCATTTATCTATAGTATCATATACAAAATGATTACATAAATATAATTGTATAAATAGTTTATATATAAATAATATTATAAATACTTCTTGTACTTGAGCAATGCATTTATTATATGTTAATGAATGTAAATATATTAAACATAATGCGAATGAATTAGATATATAAACATATTTATTCATTTATTTTATACATGTTTAATTATTTATATATATTTATATATAATATATATCAAATAGTTAGTTTTTGCCTTTCGAAAAATAAAATTGATTGCATATTAATAAAAATATTCGAATACGCTGAATAGTGTAATCCGTCTAAGACAGACACAACAACCATGCGCTGCTGGTCCCGACCGCCAAACGACGACGACACGAAGGACGCCCAACACCGCGGTGCCAAACACCGCAGTGCCAAAGACCTCAGTTACCGGGTAACTTTCCCGGGTCTCCCCTTTCCACCAGAGTTCATCAAAGTGGCCCGTGAGGTGGTGCCACAAGATGGTGATAGACGTGTTAATCCACGTAATCCCTATCTGGATAACAAAGAAATTAAAACAATACACGAGTTCTTCAGAGACGAGCGGAACAAGACCGCCTTGATCAAGTTTATCGGAGCTGATGTGTTCAACCGAATCCTAGATTACAGCTGGGTTCGAATGAAGTTCATCGATTCACTTTGGCGTCTGTTTGAACACCTTCCAGACAAAACGCTCGTGGAGACCAACATGTTGAAGGGCAACATTAAGGGTCCAGAACTATGGAAACTCTTGGAATCGGCAACCCCGGAGACTCCCAGAGTTATCCTCGGATGCATCAATGTAATCCTATTGGGTTACAAGGACCAGCCCGCGAACGTATCGTTAATAGATATGTTATTCGAGTCGGATAAGGAGATTAACCCCGTGGGGGACGACATCGGGAAGATGCCTTATAAAACTCAGAGCATTGTCTTCCAAACACACGCAATCGTCAAGACGATTGCCCTCCTGATCAACTCCTACCTCAAGGAAGGGAAATCGATTCCGGTTCTCCTTTTGGAATACAACCTCGACACCCTCGGGTTATGGGACACGCAAACAATCACACGGGCGGTCACCGCCGCCCTTGTAGAAAAAGGGTACTGGATCGATGAGATCGATCAGGGGATGAATGGAGTCCAATACAGACTTCCCCTTGCCAACGGGGACGCGCCCCTCAAGCGCAGAGAGTCGGAGACCGATACCGATACCGAACCCACCCGGCGGAACGGAACGACGACGGCTCTGCAACGCACCACGACCGCGCAAAAGATCAGACACCTCAACGATCGTATATTGAACATGTACGGTTCATACTCGCCAGACATGCAGGTGATGATGGCTTCAACGCTATCAGATTGTATGATGGGCATCCATGACAGTCTCAGGACTGATCCAATGTCTGTCCGGTTCGCCCATATGGTGGCAACGTTGTTGCAGTTATCGAAAGATACGGTGATACGCATACCGTTTCTGGTAGGACACCTCCAGCAACTGTACGAGTCCATGCCGAACACAGAAGCCCGCCGCGCTGTGGAGCTACTCACTTTTCTCTTAGAGAAAAGTGAATACGAGTACTCCGGTGTACTCGTGAAATGCCCCACAAATACACCGGAAAAATTGCTATGGTACCTTACAACTGTAAGGAACTGGGTGGAGAGCGAATGCGCGAAGCTGCGCGCCAACAATAAGCCGGTCAGCCTCAACGCCCTCAACGCCAGATGGATGGAAATGGAGGTTGTTAAATTTGAGTGGTATGACCCAGCCTTGGTGGCAATGCTTCTGGAGCTGGAGGGTCGCAACTTCGAAAAAGAAACACCCCACAGGCAGACGGTGGCGCAGGCGGTCGCCAAGCTTGGTGATTCGCTGCGGGAACTCGATTACAGGCGCACACGGGCGGCTGTTCCATTATACCTCAGACAGTGGAAAGGGGAGAGATTCCGCGACAACCGCGACCGCCAAATCCGCAAAATCCGAGATGGTAGAGTTGCCAAACAAGTCGATGCTCTATCGGAGCGTTCTATTGAACGTTTCAACTCTCGTAGTGCCAAGCACATTCGGGAGTACTTGGAGGAACCGACCACCTCCTCCAAGACCAACTGTGATGTATCACCAATGTTGATCGAGGAGGAAGCGGAAACCACGGTGGCGTTCAAACCGCCTCAACAGCCCCCCAAGACCCCCTCCATCGACAGTGGTGCGGCACAGTTGTGTCATCAGGGGGATATTGAAGAGAACACTGCTGAACAAAAGATACAGCACGGAGCTTATCTTACCCCTTTCCATCCACTTCTAACGATAGACCGACGATGAGATAGAGGGGGGGGGGAATTATTGTACATATTTAAATATATATCTTAATTAATAAAAATTTTTTTTTATCTTTCAAAAAATAAAAAATTTAATTATATATTAATTAAAATATTAAGAAATAATAAACTCTTATTGTAATGGAGTTCAATTTAATACCACTCTAGAAAAATAAATATGATAACAGAATTACTAAGAAAATGAAATATCAATACCTATAAATAATTTATTAGTTTTTGCCTTTCGAAAAATAAAATTGATAGCAAATAAATAATATTTTTTGCTTTTCGCTGAGAGCTGAGAAAGAGAAAGATGAAGTTGGGCATTGGTGGTCAGAACCAGGTATCGTCCAAGTGTAAGGCATGGAATACGTGGACGTCGCGGAAGACGCAGAACCCTGTAAGACGAACCAGAAATATCCGTTCGCACCCACTGGATGAGGATGATTGGATATACAGAAATAAAAAGCTATACACCATTAGCTCACAGTTAAACACCCCTATAAATAAAAAACGCAGGCATAAACCAATGCCAAAGAGGGTAAACCCCCACCTTCGGGTACCTTCCTCGCCAACTAATAAATAATTCACAAATTTTTTTTGTTTAATTAATATTTATAAAATATAATTATATAATAAATGAAAAAATATATTTTAGTTTTAGATTTAGATGAAACATTATTTCATACTAATAAAAATGAAACAACAATATTACGACCATATTTAAAAACGTTTATAAAAAAAATGTCAAAACATATGTATTTAGTTGTATATACTGCTGCACTAAAAGTATATGCAGATGCAATTTTAAAAAAACATAATTTATTAGATTATTTTGATTTAAAATTATATAGAAACTCACTAGTACCATCTGTTAAACATGGTATATACACAAAAGATTTAAATTATGTAATAAAAAAAATAATGAAATATAAATTAAAAAAAAAAATAAATATATCAAATTCAATATTAATAAAAAATAATAAAATTAGTTTAGATAACATAATATTTATTGATAACCTTGCCGAAAATTGTGTATGTCAGCCAGAAAATTCAATAGTTGTTAAAGATTTTATCGGTGAAAAAAATGATAAAGGCTTACGTGCATTAACTAAATTTTTAACAGATTTAGTAAAATATAATATATCTAATGTACAAACATATTTGAAATATAATTTATGGCAAATTAAACCATATTTAAAATAAAATATATTATTTATTATATAAATTATAATTTATATAAAAATTCATAAATGCATCTTTTTTATATATTATATCTTCATATAATGATCCTGTAGTATTAGGTTCCATTATCATTAATTCTGTTTCTAATCCTAATTCATTATTAATTTGATCTATTGATATATTTTCATCTATATACAAATGTTTATAACGTTTATATATAATTTGTTTTTTTTTTATTTTTGTATTATTAAATAAATAATATGGTGGTTTATCTAATAAATTGATAATAAATGGACATAACATTTTTTTTAGTAATACAATATATAAATAATCATTTAATAAATATATATAATAATAACGATTTAATAATATAAAAATATAATTAATATATATTTTTTTATAATATATATACTCTTCGGTATCTTCTATATATATTTTATTTAAATTTGCACTTGCATTAATAAAAATACTTATTAATTCAAATTTACGAAAATGCCGACTTATTTCATTATATATTTTATGATCAATTGTTTTATTAATATATTTAATCTTCATTTTTTTTGATGTTAATATTAAATTTATAAGATGTTCTACATTTAAATAATCTAAAATATTATGTATTACATTTTTTGGTAACTCATATAATCTAGGAGCTATTTTATGTAAAAATTTACCAGTTAATTTATTTGAATAATATGATTTATGAATAAAAATATATTTATATAATTCATATGGTAAATTTTCCATATATATAATATATTTATAAACTATATTTAAGTATATATTAAAAAATAAATTATATTATTATTTAATTTTCATTAAAAATTCGTTAAAGATCCCATCAAAATCAAAATCACTCTCAATATTCTTTATTATATCATTTTTTTTTGTTTTATTATTATTATTTATTTTATTTAAAATTCTGCTTCTTTCGCTACTAAATTCATCAAATGTATTTATTTCAGGAAGTTCTTTAATTTCAGGATGTTTATTTGTATTTTTAATTATAGGTGTAATTATAATACCTCCAAATATATTTATACGCATCCATTCATATCGCGCTTGTGCAGCTTTTTCTTGCGTATCAAATAATCCAATATGAAAAGTTTTTTTTCCATTTGAAAATTTAGCCTTCCATGGTCGAGTCCATTCTTTTTGTATTATATGCCTAGGATTCTTATTTACTATAGATTTTTTAGGTTTTATAACATAAGTAACTCCCAAATATTTTCCCCCATTTGTATTTTTCCTCTTACTTGATGGTAAATGTTTCATATATTAAATATTATAGTCTTTTACTAAATTATAATATTATAATCAATTTTATAATAAATATAAATAATTATCTAATATAAATAATTATCTAATATAAATAGTATGAACAATAATTTATCGTATTCAATTATTAAAGATAATAATTTTGTTAATATTGAAAATACTATTACAAAAGTTTTACCACGAAAAACAGATATTTGGATAGAAGATATATCTGTTAAAAATTGTTTTTCATGTAATATTGAATTTACTATACTAAAAAGAAAACATCATTGTAGAGGATGTGGTAAAATTTTTTGTTATTATTGTTCAAATAATTATATCGCAGGAGAATTAAACCATTTAAATATTATTGATAGAGATATATTTTTAAATAATCTAATTTCAATAAAAAAATTTAATAGTCATAAAGTATGTAATAATTGTTATATACTATTTAATCGTATTACTAAATTAAGTAATACTATACTTTTATTTGAATTATTACCATTTAATATACAAGAAATTTATCAATTCCGATTAGTATGTAAAACATGGAATGAATCAATATTAATATATTTATCAAAATTCCGAGAAATTCAATATTTTACACCATTTAATAAATTTAATAAAATAAGTTATAAATTATTATTAAATAATTTTGATATAATTAAAGGTCATAATAAATATATTATCCATTTTATTAATTATTATAATTGGAATAAATTATCTAAAAACAAAATATTAAAAATATTAAATGAAATAATTAAAAAATCAGAATATAAATGTAAATTTATTATGTGTTGTAGATTATGTACGCACCAACATAAAGATAAATTATTTGATGATACTGATATAATATATATTTTAAAATATAATAAAAATATACATATACGTGAATTTATTTTAAAATATATTACAACCAATATAGATAAATTAATAAATTTAATTCCATTATTAGTTTACTGTTTACAATTTGAACAAGTTACTAATTATCCATTAGGATTATTTTTATTAAATAAAGCAAAAAAAAATGACCAATTTGCATTTTATTTATATGTTGAATTAAATAATACAAATTATAAATTAAAAATATATAATCATATTCTTAATAAACTGAAATATTATATAGCAAATAATAAGAGTAAAATTATTTATACATATGATTATTTAAAAAAAATTAAGGCAAATATATTAACTTATTCTGAAATAAATAATATATATTATCCATTTCAAATAGATACAAAAATTAATTATGTATATGATAAAGATATTATAAAAAAAACTAGTTATAATAATCCAATTATAATACCATTTAACACAACTAATGGTAATTTAAAAATTTTATATAAAGAAGAAGATGTCAGAAAAGATAAAATTATTACTTCAATAATTAATTTAATGGATATTTATTTAAAAGAAAATGATATCGATTTAGAAATTGTAAAATATAGAGTAATTGAAGTTGGTAATAATAAGGGTATTATTGAATTTGTAGATAATTCTGAATCTATATATGATATTAATCAAAAAGAAACTATTATTAATTATTTATTAAATAATAATAATAATTCAACCATTAATGATTTAAGAAAACGTTTTATTAAAAGTACTGCGGCATATTGTGTAATTACATATTTACTAGGTATCGGTGATAGACATTTAGAAAATATAATGATAACTAATAAAGGTTTACTATTTCATATTGATTTCACATTTATCTTAGGATATGATCCTAAATTATTTAGCCCAATGATTCGAATTACACCTGAAATGGTAGAAGCAATTGGAGGTATAAATTCACAACATTATATTGAATTCAAAAAATTATGCAATAAATGTTTTAATTGTTTAAGACAATATATTAGTATATTCTCAGAAATGCTATTATTATTACAATATACATATAATTCCCCTATAGATTATAAACAAATTGAAAATCAAATAAAAAAAAGATTCTTACCAGGAGAATATAATACAGAAGCAGAAATTCAATTAACTACTACTATATACAATAGTCAATATGCATATAGTTATAATTTAATAGATTTTTTTCATTACTATACAAAAAAATAATAATATAGATTTAAATAATGATATAGATTTAAATAATGA
>CEQN01373021.1_pt1 | contig 25845 bp, 28 predicted proteins | sample 427011 | NCBI WGS metagenome assembly CEQN01 (sample SAMEA2621277, study PRJEB7988) | marine metagenome | biome: marine biome (ENVO:00000447); feature: deep chlorophyll maximum layer (ENVO:xxxxxxxx); material: "saline water (ENVO:00002010), including plankton (ENVO:xxxxxxxx)" | depth 120 m
TGAAATGGGGCTTTGTGTTACCTACTGAGTAATCACCACCATTTTTCGAAGTGCAAAGATGTTCGTTTCACATCTAAACTGAGAAGAATTTCTACAGATTGATCAATCATTTCTGAGGGTCCACATATGAAAAAATCTTGCGAGTTCTCAGTGACAAATGTTCCTATCGCATCACGATCAATACGCCCAAAATTATAATTTTTTTGAGTGTCAATTTCTTTTGTAATCCAATAATTACATTTCAATTGATCAAATTCTAATTCCAAATCATCAAGCTCTGTTTGGAAGATATGTTCTTCACTTGAAGATGCGCTATATAACAAGCGAACAGCAACGTCAGAAGATGTTTTACAAATAAAACGTAGAATACTCATTAGTGGAGTAATCCCTATACCTCCAGCAATCAGTACTATGTGATGTGACAAATCTTCGTGGTAGTAACAGTCTCCTTGGCCTCCGATAAGTTCTACTTCTTGACCAATTTTTGCTGAGTAATTTAAAAAATGAGATACTTTGTTGTAAGAAGATTCCTTAATCGCTAATTCAATAAAGTTTTTTTCTAACGGGGTAGATGTAATCGAGTACCCACCGATCTCAATATTTCCATCAATTTCGATATATAAATCCACCCATTGTCCAGGATGAAAATTCAGAGAAACAGCCGTAGTGAATTTGATTATTTTTGTTGTAGGTGATCCTTGTTGTATCTCTACAATTCTTGCATGTACCACGATTTCTCCCCAAATATTTATATGGAGCGTAGAATAATAGAATCTTAGCAACGTTGCAGCTATTGGAAGTAACAAATATGAAAAATGGACCTTTAAATAATATTCGTGTCCTCGAATTCTCACTAATTGTCGCAGGGCCATTTCTTGGAATGAATCTTGCTGATCTAGGTGCAGATGTTATCAAAGTCGAACCTCTGGAAGGTGAAGCGCGCCGCCAAACTGGAACAATACCAGGGACTAGCAAAATATTTCAATGGGTAAATAGAGGGAAACGAACTTTACAAATTAATCTTAAACATCCTCTAGCAAAGCAATTCATACATGAAATGATTAAATCCATCGATGTCGTAGTCATTAATTATAGACCAGGTGTACCAAAACGTCTCGGAATAGATTACCCAACACTTGCATCAATAAATCCACAGTTAATTTATGCAAATATTAGCGGTTTTGGTTCAGAAGGTCCTTTAGCAAATGATTCTGGTGCCGACATGACAGCACAGGCCTACTCTGGTGCAATGGCCGCAGATGGAAAAATTGACCAATATGATGCACCTGAAATGATCGCAGGTATTTCTTTAGGAGATACAGCGGCTGGTCTTGGTGCAGCAATGGGAGTATGCGCTGCTTTATTTCATCGAGAGAAAACAGGTGAAGGTCAATATCTTGAATCGTCACTAGTAGGGGGAGCAATGGCACTAGAAGGTGGCACTACTATGCGAGAAGCTGAAACAGATAAAAGCAGCAGATCTATTATCTTAGAACGATACAAAGAAATTCGTGACAAAGGTGGCAATTATAAGGATTTAATTGGAGCAAGAAAATCTCTCACACCACTCCGTAGAGGAATGAATTACTGGTGTGGATATAATGCCAAAGATGGAGCACTAGTCATCAGTGCAAATACAGTAGGTGGTCGAATCCAAGTACGCGAATCACTGGGGATAGTTGGAATGGGTGATGACGATCCCAATATAGATATACATGATAAGAATTTCCTTACTCGCGTAGAAGAAGAACATCTACAAATAGCAAATATAATTAGGAAAAAAACAGTAAGTGAATGGATGCAAGTATTCAGAAAAAAAGGGGCTCCTGTTGCTCCTGTACTGCTGCCAGAAGAAGTATCTGAAGATGAACAAGGAAAATTTTATTTCCAAGAGCTAGTGCATTCTGTTACTGGAGCTGAAAAACAGGTTAAGCCAATTGTTTCATTTTCAGTAACACCTTCCAACATATCCAGATCTGCAGATATGCCAGGAGATCATGTTGAGGAGATCCTTAGAGAATATGGTCTCTCCAGTGAACAAATACAAGTGATGAAAGACGAAACGGTAATCAACGAATAGACATACTATCCACGAGGAAGACCTAATCCTCTAGTAGCAATTACATTTCGTTGAATTTCAGAAGTCCCCCCAGCAATTGTGCGTGGAATAGTGGTCACATATTCTCTAGTTGCTTTTCCAGATCTTGCAGCCCAAGTAGAGTCATCCCAAATATTGGAATAGAGGCCATATAGACGAACTTCCGTCCTGGCAGTTCTCTGTACTGCTTCATAAAGTGACATTTGCAACATTGAGGCTTCGTAATTTGGCACAACTCCTCTTGCCTGTAATGATACGACTCGAAATGCCATATTAAATGCTATTTCAGTCTCTATATATCTTTCAGCCATATCCAAACGTACCGCTGTCATATCTTTCTTTATAGCTTTTTGTTGACCTTCATCAGAATGGATATATTCATTAATTTCATTAAATTCCCTTCGAAAAGCTACAGCTTGACGAATACGAGAACGTTCAAAATCCATGAGCGTAACAGCCACATACCATCCACGATTTTCTTCTCCGACACGGTTTTTAACTGAAACATGCACATCTTCAAAAAATGTTTCATTAAAATGGTGTTCATCAGCCATATTAATTAATGGTCGAACAGTAACACCGGGAGCACGAAGATCTACTAATAAAAAGGAAATACCACGATGCTTAGGCGCATCTGGATCAGTTCGAACTAATAATGCCATATATTCAGCATTATGAGCATTTGATGACCAAATCTTTTGGCCATTAATTATATATTCGTCTCCGTCACGAACTGCACGAGTTTGAAGTGAGGCTAAATCTGATCCAGCACCAGGTTCTGAAAAACCTTGTGCCCAATTGGTTTCACCTGTCAAAATACGAGTAAGATGCTCTTCCTTAAGTTCATCACTACCATGAACAATAATAGCAGGTCCGATTTGAGAAATTTCTTGCCCACCAACCATAGGTGCATCAAATTTCGCCAATTCATGATTTAGTATGAACTGCTCCATAGGTGTAAGCCCTGCACCTCCATACTCTTTCGCCCAACCTGGCGCAATCCATCCTCTATCGGCAAGCGACTTGGTCCATTCATTCGCTAATGCAACCTGACCTGAATCAGAGGAATGTCTATCATCAGTCCACTGACCAGCACCTAAATTATCTCGACGATATCGTTCTGGTAGTTCTGATTCGATAAAACCTTTAACTTCCTCACGAAATGACTGTTGCGTTGAATTATCTTCCCAGTCCATATATTCATCCTTGCACTAGTATCAATTAAGTTATTTTTCACATACCAACTTAGTAATTCTACCAACAGTGGTGGAATATACGAGTATCTTACAATAGTTTTTGGATGATTAGCTATCTTATTTAACTGCTTCCCAATCTCATAAAGATGTATATCATAGATCCCTAAAGAGAATATTGAAATAATTAGGGGGAAAACAAATGTTTAGTAATACTTCTGGAAATAGTGTCAGCAAAACACTTGCACAGACCGTGTTCCCACAACATGCAATGTTACGTGACATAGCATTAGTTGTAGTAGGTTCGTTATTCATAGCGCTAACAGCACAAATTTCAATCCAAATTCCTATTGGACCAGTACCAATCACAGGACAAACTTTTGGTGTACTACTAATCGGTGCACTACTTGGTTCACGTTTGGGTGCTTTGTCATCAGTTCTATATATTGCAGAAGGCTTACAATTCCCCGTATATGCTAACGCGACATTCGGTTGGGCAGTCTTAACTGGAGCAACTGGTGGATACCTTCTCTCTTTCCCCATTGCTGCATTTCTAGTTGGTTGGTTAGCAGAAAGAGGTTGGGATCGCAGACCAGCAAAGCTTTTACTAGCAATGGTTGCAGGAAACATAATTATTTATCTTTTTGGTGTCCCATGGTTAATTAACAGCATCGAAGGTACAACCCTAAGTCAAGGTCTTCAGTGGGGACTAATACCATTTATTCCTGGAGATCTTGCCAAAATTTTCGCTGCAACCTCTCTTGTTCCAGCTGGTTGGATAGGTTTGAATGCTTTGAAGGTTGGCGCAAATCAATCCTTTGATGAAGACACTACCTTTTCATCACTTCAAATTGGTCGTGAAACTACAGTAGCAGCCTTCATTCTTTTGATATCAGGAGTTATAGCATTCTTTAGCGTATCTACGAATTATGGACTAGCTATAATAATATCTGGTGGCATCACTATATCTGCTTTCCAACTTCTAAATCGTGGATACCTATCTCCAGCAATTACACAAATTATAATTTTTGCTAGTGCATCATTTGGAGGGTTAGTTGCATTAGTACACTTAGTAAGTTTTGAAGATCAGCTGAAAATGTCTAATACTGATTTAGAGGTGATAATAGGTATTTTTGCCTCTATCATACTTTTAGTTTCTCTCATCCCAAAAATGAAAAAAGAGACTGTCCCTAAAGAAAATTAGTATTTCTATTGATCATGATCGAAAGTGAAAAAACTATAAGTAATATGAGAAGTGCCGTCACGGCACTTCTCGAAGTTTTAGATGCTGAGCAATTACTAGAACTCTGTCATCCTTTCGATACAAAAAACGAAAATGAACGACAGAGATGGTATTACACACCAAATGTTCAATCAGCTCTTTCACTTTCAAATCTCAACCCGATTCAACAGCAAGCAGCACTCCGACTTCTAGCGACTGGCCTTTCATCAGAAGGATTCTCAACCGCTACAATAATTATGGGATTCGAAAACGTTCTCGACATGTTAGAAGGATGGACGGAACATAGTATTGTTGAAAGAAAAATTCGTGGAAGAGATCCAAATAGATACTACATTCGAATTTTCGGAGATCCCAATAGAGATCAACAGTGGTCATGGAGTTTTAACGGGCACCACTTACTTGTCCAATTCACTATCATTGATGGTAAATATTTATCCAACACTCCAACATTTTTTGGAGCAAATCCAGCAAAAGTTCAATTAGTTGGATCAAATTACGTACGACCTTTGGCAGCAGAGGAAGACATTGCCAGAAAACTCCTTAATGAATTGGATGAAGAACAAGTTAAACTAGCAGTTATCTCACCAATAGCACCCTACGATATTATTCAAACCAATAATCCAGTAGTCCAAGAGAATATTGCACTCCCACAACCCGGATATAAAATGATGGGGCAAAATGAAACCGAAGAAGTGATTGCAAATTTTAGACAAAGAATAGAAAACTTGGGATTGCAAGATGAACACTTAGAGAGATTACAGTATAGTTCAATGCAACCTAAAGGAATCTCCGTATCGCAACTGAACTTAACTCAACAAAATTTACTATCCCAACTTCTTAATCAGTACACCAACCGTATGCCTGAAGAAATAGCAAAATTTGAAAAAGAAAAAATAATATTGAATTTTGACTCAATATACTTCGCATGGGCAGGAGAGTTAGAAATTAATCAGCCGCACTACTACCGAATACAAGGTCAACGAATATTGGTGGAATATGACAACACTCAAAATAGTTCAAACCATATCCATTCAGTGTGGAGAGATCCTGAGGGGGATTTTGCTCAAGATCTATTAGGTATGCATTATAATCTCCAGCATTAAGACAAAATCTCGAATCCAGTTAGATTAGATAACGGCATCATACTTAGTTTTCCACGAACCAATTTCTGCTTTCTCATACCCAAGATGATCTCTTAAGGTCGTCCCAGAGTATTCTTTTCTAAACACTCCACGTTTTTGTAATTCAGGAATCACGAATTTTACAAAATCTTCAAAAGCCCCAGGTTGGTGTGTAGCACCAATGACAAAGCCATCACATGCAGGTGCATGAAACCATTCTTCCATTTGATCAGCAATATCCTTAGCGTCACCAACCCATGTATTTCTATCACTTAAGAGACCACGTCTTGTAATTTGCATGAAATCTCTAGGGGTTGGATTTTTTACTCCTGAAGAAATTACTCGGTCACGCATGGCTTGCATACCTTGTAAACCTTGTACTTCTTCATCAGAAAAAGGTTCATCAATACCTTTAGTAGCGAAGTCAAAATTCAAAGCTTCAGAAAGTAACAGAAGTTGGTCCATGTCATTCCCAAGAAGTTCATAAGCTGCACGCTTATCTTCCGCCTCAGACTTAGTCGCAGCAACTATCGGATAAAAAAGTGTCGTAATTTTCATATGGTCTGGGTTTCGGCCAGCTTCTGCAGCAGCATTTTTTAGAGCAGCGTACTCGACCTTACCAATTTCAAGACTAGGATATCCAGTAAAGATTAATTCTCCCCATCGTGCTGCAAATTGCTTGCCGCGAGTACTGCCACCGGCTTGAATCACCACAGGTCTACCTTGAGGAGTACGTGGAACTGTAAAAGGCCCACGAGAACTTAAATATTTACCTTTATAATCAATACGGCGAACTTTATCAGGGTCTGCATATATATTATTTTCTTTATCTGCAATAATTGCGTCATCATCCCAGGAATCCCAATGACCTAACACAGCTTCACAAAATTCGTCAGCCATGTCATAACGGGTATCATGTTCCATATGTGAATCTCTTCCCATATTACGAGCTTCATTATCATTTACAGAAGTGACTACATTCCATGCTGCTCTACCGTTAGTCATTAAATCTAAAGTTTGAAAAAGTCTTGCAACGTGAAATGGTTCAAAATAAGTAGTGGAATAAGTAGCACCTAACCCGAGATATTTAGTAACTGCAGCCATCGACATTAAACATGTAACTGCATCCAGTTTGGTACATCGGATTCCATTCTTAACTGTTTCGCTATGATCACCTGCATACATATCAGGCATAGCAAGACGATCATCAAAAAAACCAATATCAAATTTTCCTTCTTCTAACACACGTGCAATATGCTGGTAATACTCTGGAGAATGTGTGTCAATTCGTGCTTCAGGATGCCTCCAAGCGGAAGGAATAGTAGTACAGTTTTGAGCTTGAAGAAAGGCAACTAAAGATATTTGTCTCATGAAAATCATCTCCTACGTTTTCGAAATGTTCATTAATTGACCAGAGTACAACAGACCAACTAAATAATCGGTTATTCAATATATATTTCAGATATTGGCAGAAATAGCAACAATTATTGTTTAAGAGTTAGAACAAATCCTGTTTGCACATTTTGTGGGGTACCACCTGGCTCCCATTCGGCAGACTGATCAACAACAGCACCGTTTAGTAAAAATGTAATTAAGTCACCTTTTTTACCATTAGCTAAGACTGGCCCCCAGTTACCTTCACTACTAGCAGTGACAATCTCGATGACGTCATTAGCGACAAGAACAAAAATTGTATCCCCAGAATTAGCCCCAGTTCCGTAAACCATAAAAGGTATATCTGAACCAGAATTTGTACCAGAGGAAGCCACTACAGGAGGAGGTGTTGGTGTTGGCACAGCTGTCGGTGCTGGTGTTGGTGCTGAGGTAGGTGCTGGTGCTGGTGCAACTGTCGGTGTTTGTGTTGGTACAACTGTCTGTGCAGGAGTTGGTGAGGGTGTAGCAACTACTACAGGTGCAGGTGTCGCTGCTGGTGCAGCCATCGTTGGTATAGCCGCAGTGTTGGCTGTACTAATTGGGCGAGAAGTAGTTGGTGATGGGGTAGGTGTTACTGAAATAGCTTCTATAGTAGCTTCGATAGTTGGCGCATTCGGCTGAGCAATATTCTCAGCACCACCACTACAACCAACAGTTAACAGGCACACTATAACCACCAAAATTTGCAGGTTTTTATATTTATTACAAAATCCACGTAGCCCTATTTGAATCACATTAACCTCATTTGATATTGGAAAGTTATTATTATGATAAACATCTACTCAATTATTATCTATAGCATTACATCTTGCTTTACGAGATAATTCTCTCAAAACACGATGCAGGTGAGTCAATGTCACATCCATTCCTAGAATATCCGACAGTTTTAGCTTTTGCACATAGAGGAGATCAATCAAATGGTCCAGAAAATACTTTGTCTGCTTTTCAAGGAGCCGTCAATTTGGGATTCCAGTATTTAGAAACAGATGTCCATGCCACATCAGATGGCAAATTAGTAGCATTTCATGATGAACATCTCGATCGTGTTTCGAATGCAACAGGCCTTATTACAGAAACGCGTTATGAAATTATTAAGCAGATCAAAATTGGACTTTCCGAGAAGATACCGCTATTAGAAGATCTTCTCGGATATTTTCCTAATACACGATTCAATATCGACCCTAAATCATCCAATGCATTAGATCCGCTAATCGAAGTTATCAAAAAAACTAACTCTGCTAATCGAATTTGTATAGGCTCATTTTCAGATCAACATCTCATTAAAATCCGCCATGCATTACCAGAAGTATGTACCTCCATGGGGCCACGTGAAGTATTTGCAGCGAGAGTAATTAATTTAAATCTCTTTAATAAAAGAATGAAAGCAGATTGTATCCAAATACCCCATTATTGGCGGGGAATACGATTAGTTAATGAAAAGTTTATAAAAAAAATGAAATCGCTTGATCTACAGATCCATGTATGGACAATTAATTCTGTTTCTGAAATGAATCAACTACTAGATATGGGAGTCGATGGAATCATGTCAGACAACCTTTTATTATTAAAAAGTACACTCATCAATCGCGGAAAATGGCCACAATAACACCAAGCAAACTACAATATACCTATGTATCCAAATGTAATTAGGCCAAGCATCTGTATTTTTTTATGTATTATTATTTCTAGTTTTTACTTTTTGGCATGTAGTGATAACAATCAAAAAAATAGTAATCCTGCAACACAAGTAAACAACACAATGATACTTTCACCTACTCCTACTCCTACTCTAGCTACAACAACATTACCTAAAGCAACAACAGTAGCATCACCGACACTAGCTCCGACAACAACAACTGCAGCAGCACCAACGCCAATACCTGGAGTTGATTTCCCTACTCCACCTCCAACAGCATTACCTGCGACAACTGTTACACCTACTCCTACAGAAAAAGTTAATGTACCTAGCCTACCTACTGATTGTAGTGGAGGTTTTCTGATCGAATTAGATGGATTTTCAATCCCAGGTCAACCTACTGTTAACCTTGATGTTGAATGTAATGAAACAACAAGAACTGTCTCAAGTAATGGCGTAATTAGTTTCGACTTTGTTCCTATAACTCCAAATGGTTTAAGTGCACAAGATTATCTAGTGCATCTAGATAGAAATCCACAGTTACTAAAACAACATGGTGCAATGGGATTAGGCATGATTGGTATTGCCGTTGATGGAGTAGCAATTTTTGGAGCATTCGAATCACCTAGAGATGGATATCGTGATCCAAAAAATGATGGCCTTTTAGATTACTGCAATGGTCATACAGCTAGAGGAGGACAATACCACTACCACGCAATTCCTAAATGTTTAATAGATGTCAAAATTCCTGGAACACTAGTTGGTTATGCACTAGATGGATTCCCCATCATTGTGCCCTATGCATATGATGCGCAAGGCAAAGTCATCAATGTCCGTTCAAGTTATCGTTATATTGGAAGAAATGGATCAATAAATGCTTTCGAAGATTGGGAATATAGTGAAGGATATGGTGACTTAAATGAATGTAATGCTATGCAACTAGAAGATGGCAGTTGGGCATATTTTGCTACACATGAATTCCCATGGATGGCATTTTGTTTCATAGGAGATACATCAATTTCAACAGGCCCTTTTACTGGTGATGCTCCACAAAATACAGGGGTCCAACAACGTCCACCGCCAAGAAGAGGAGCTAGAATTCCTGTCAACCAAACCTCTGCCAGTGCAAATATCTCGAGTTTCTTTTGTAATATTTTGTCCAGTATCGAACTTAGATCACAATAGAAATTCACGTAACCGTCACCTTACTTTAATATAAAATATCCGATATCATACTCGCATGCTAAGCAAGATATGCGTTGGAATAATCCTTACTGCTAGTCTCCTGTTCGCGAATGGAGATAGTCAAGCTGCAAACGACTATGACGCTTTTTTAGCGGATATTGAACAAATGGGCAATACCGAGTGTTCATGCCATAAAGATAAAGAGCGCTAAAATTACTTTGCGATAATCTGTGTAAGCACTCCGCCAGTTTCTGCTGGATGAATGAATACTTGTCCTGTTACAGGGTTACCTTCACCTGGATCTCCGACTAGCCTAATACCTTTTCCACGCAAATCTGCAACTGCTTCATCAATATCATCAACACGCATTGCAACTAAATGGACCCCTTCACCACGGCTTTCTAAGCTTTTGGCTATTATTCCATCATCACCAACATTAGATACTAACTCAATAAAAGTCTCAGCAAAGCGAAAATATGCTTGTTGCATACCAGCTTCTGGCGTTTCACCACGTTCGGTAACTTCAGTACCATATATATTCTCATAATTACTAATAGCGGATTCGAGATCTTTTACTCGAATAACTACGTGATCTACTCCTTGAAACATAATCTCCCCGATCTCTAATTGATTTTTATTTTTATGCAATGGACACTGTATCTTCTCTAATACTAAGAATGCAAAAATTTATAAAGAATTCTTCAAATTCCTTATAAATTTAAGAACTAGGAAGATTCTTTCTTAAATGGTGGTTTCGCATATAAAATTAGAAATACTGCGACAAATGCCATCGCAGCAACAAATAAAAATGCCCCGTCATAATTGCCTACAATATCAAAATAAAAAGCTGTGGCAATAGGTGCTGAAGCCATCATTAGAAACGTAAACGGCATACCTGCACTGCGTACAGCGCCGAGATATCTTCGTCCGAAAAAACGAGCCCAAATTACTTCTTGCAGAGGAATAGAACCACCCCAACCCATACCTAAAAGAAAAAAGCCAAAATAGGTAAGTAAGTCAAAATTAATTCGCACTGCGAAAACTATTACAACTAATGAGATCCCTATAAAAACAAATCCAATGACTGACATTTTCTGCACATTAAAATAATCAGATAGCGCACCCCAAATTGGCTTTGTAATCATTGATGGAATGGAAAGTACAGTAATCATTAATGCTGCGGTGGTTTTCGAATAGCCTGCATCTTCCATAAATGGAATTGCATTTACTAAAATCATACCGATCGACAAATTACCCAAACCAAAAGCAAGAATAATTAGATAAAAACTTCTACTCCGAAGTGCCTCAGTACGAGTTAAGGAATTAGCATAATCAAGAGAGGCAGGGGAATTTTCATCGCCAAATTCTTCTTCTGCCTTTTTACCATCTGGTAATAGTCCATAATCTTCAGGAGTTCGTCGCATAAAAGCAGAAAGCGGGATCATGATAAGCAAAGCTGCTAAAGCTAGCCATCGCCAAGCTTCACGCCAACCAACAGCATCTATTAATATCGCTGCCAAAGGTGTAACAACAATTCCTGCAGCTGGAACTCCCATTGAAGCAAAGCCTATAGCACGGCCTCTTTTTTCAACAAACCACTTGGAAATGGTCACATTTACCACGAGATTCCCCATCATCGCAGCACCAGAGGTAAGAATTAAGCCATTTAATATCCACCATTGCCAAAGCTCTTGCACAAATGACTGTAAAAACATTGATATCGCAACAATAACAGCGCCGGTGCGCATAAGACCTTTGCCACCGTGGCGATCAACGTAAGAACCAATAACAATCCCCGTTAGTGCGAACAAAGCCATTCCTATTGTTCTCGCTACAACAAATTCAGATCTTGACCAGTTCAATTCTTCTGTCATAGGCCTTTGGAAAGGTCCAAAAACATAATTTTGAACCCCAACTGAAACCATCTGAGCAATCAAAGCAACTCCCACTAAACACCAGCCATAGTAAATGGCATTGGTAAATGAAAGTTTCTTGAGATTAACGAACTTAATTCCAGTCAAAGGAATATCTCCATTCGTTATTGCTTTTGAAACTACAACTATGCATGAAATAGTGACCTAATCATCTGGTTTATGCTAATGTCAGAACCACTATAACGACATAAGTAACAATAGGTACACCGTGGAGGCAATATGGCAGGTCGACTAGAAGGAAAAGTAGCAATTGTGACCGGAGCTGGTCGAGGAATTGGACGAGGAGAAGCGCTCGCATTAGCTAGAGAAGGTGCAGCTGTGGTAGTTAATGATCTTGGAGGATCAACAGCTGGAGAAGGAAGTGATGAAAGTTTTGCTCAACAAGTTGTTAATGAAATCGAAGAGGCAAATGGACAAGCAATTGCGAACTATCTAGATGTTTCAAATTACGATGCATCTAGTGAAATAATTAAGCAAACACTCGATACTTTCGGACAATTAGATATTGTTGTTAATAATGCAGGTATTCTTCGAGATCGAATGGTTTTTAACATGTCTGAACAAGAATGGGACGCTGTTATTGCAGTCCATTTAAAAGGTACTTTTAACATTTCAAAACATGCCTCTGTACTCTTTAGGCAACAAAGATCTGGAAGATTTATTAATACTGGATCAGAATCAGGCTTAGGGGCGGCAGGGCAACCTAATTATGCAGCAGCTAAAGAGGGTATTGTAGGTTTTACTCGTTCTCTAGCAAACGCAATGACACGTTACAATTGTACTGCTAATGCTATTCGTCCACGTGCAGCGACCAGAATGACCTTATCAGATGAGATGGAAGCAGCAAGACAAGCTCGTATTGCTCGTGGCGAAGCCAGAGAGGATGATTCTGAAGAAGGGGGAGGATTGGCAAGCTTGGATCCCAATGTAGTTGGAATGCTAGTTTCCTTTCTTGCTTCAGATGAAGCACAACATATTAATGGTGGTGATTTTATGGTCGGAGGGAATGAAATCGGAATGTTCTCCATGCCCGAAATAGAAAGCCGAATTTTTGCCACAGGCAATTCTTGGGAACATGATGAAGTTTGGAAAAGATTCCCTGCGACAATTGGTCAAAATTTTAGTTCAAGTAGTTAATTTTATGCCATTGTCAAAATGTGAACTCTGTTCTTCACAACCATTACGCGAAGTTGCAATATCACGATGGATCAACGACCCATCTGATGTTGAAAGGCTTACGATTGAGATATGTGCAAAACATTACCAGAGACTTAACAAATCCGGTACAAAAGGAGTTAAACAGAGAGGTTATTATTACCGAATTGGATTCTGGTCATAATAATTCTATTATTTAATTATTGGTAGGTTCTGCAATCTTAAAGATAGTCCAATGCCGAAGCATCGCTACACGATCACCAAAATTATCTTGCAAAAGAACATCAAAATTAACGTATTGATGTCCACGTTTCTCAAAAACATCTATTAAGTGAGCATTTCCGGTGATCGTAGTCCCTGCATCAATTGACTTAAGAAATTGGATACGACTTTGAGTATGAATGGAGTGATGTACTTGAAAATTGTGACGCATTAAATCTTCAGCCCATCCAGCAATCCATGCTGGATGTAGTTTAGGAGAATCACCAATAAATAGATCATCAGAACTTCTTTGAGTATCTAAAGAAAAATTACGAGCCATCGTTGAATTTGTATCTTGGCTTATGCCAGCCCAATTTGGATTCGCAATTAAGTTATCCTTTGTAATTTCAAGATTATCGGGCATACCATGATAATCATTTATCAGATCTGGACTCAAAAAATCATCAATCCAAGCAGCATTACCCAGACCAACTTCCCCAACAACACAAGTAATATTTTTTTGATTTACCATAGCAAGATCAAATCTTTGATCATCGTTTTTTACCGCAAGAGTGATTTTTAGTATGTCATCGGGGTATGTTGGCTGTTTAAAGGAAAACTCAGCCCAACCTTGTTCTAACCACTCTTGGCCAAGAATATTTAAGATCAATGGTGTAGCCCAACCCCATACATGAACCCCTGCAATTAATGGCCCATCAAAATTATATTGGTTTGCAAAATCAGTAGAATGGATTGGATTTCGGATATCAATGCTATCTTCATTCGTCAGAAATGCTTCGACGACTAATTCATTTTTCTCAATTTGCATAATAAAAAACCCATCCAAATAAAATTTATCTCAAAATAAATATACTAAATATGTGCACCAGAGCGAATTCTGTCTTAGTCTTAATCTACGTTGATATCTAGTCAACAGTCTTAGCTTTAGTCGTTTGTAATCTCAACATTATATAGTGCAAGGCTGAGTAATTTTATATCGTCGCATATTGCGACTAATGTCGGATGTCCGGCAAGAAAGTTTGGTAATGTCAAAGCGAATATATGTAGGGAATCTCCCTTACACGTCTTCAGAAGAAGAAGTGGAACAACTTTTTGGGCAACATGGTGAAGTAGTCTCATGTGCTCTACCAACAGATCGCGAAACTGGAAGACCAAGAGGATTCGGGTTCGTTGAAATGGCGGATGAAGACGCTGATAAAGCTATTTCTGCATTAGACGGTCAAGATTTTGGTGGACGAAATCTATCTGTTAGTGAAGCACGACCTCGACAAGACCGTCGTGGTGGTGGTAACAGAGGCGGTTATAATGGTGGCGGCTACGATGGAGGACGTGATCGACAATACTAATTGTTGATATCGGCCAATATTAACACTGACACATCCTAATATTCAGTTATTGCAAGGATGATTTTATAAAGCTTTAGTGAGCTAATGTTTTGTTTTGTCCAAAAAATGTAATTGAATTTGGATCAATTATAAAATTGACTGTCGATCCTATTTCATAATTAGTTAAGTCCTCAAGTGGTATTTTACTGACTAATAGAATCCCTTCAAAATTGAGAATCAATCTAGCTGATCCATTGAGAGTTTGTATCGAATGGATAGTTGCTGAATTTACTGACGTAGATTCCGTGGATCCAGCAACTATTTTTATTCCTTCAGGATTCACAGAGATACATTCACTAGAATCAGGAAAAGAAAAAATTTTCAAAAAAAATTCGGGGATTTCATTATGTTTAATCAAAGTATGACCAAGAAAATCACTTACTGCTGGAGTACTAGGATATCGATCAATTTGATTTAATGAACCAATAGCAGCAATTTTGCCATCATCCATTATGGCAACTCGATCTGAGAATAATGTACTTTCATTCAGATCATGTGTGACAAGTAGGGTAGTTACAGCTTCTGAATCTAACAGTCCTCTTAAGTCTCCTGATAATTCAGCACGAGTTCTTGGATCTAAAGATGAAAAAGGCTCATCCAGAAATAGAATACGAGGCTGCGTAGAAAATGCTCTTGCAATAGCAACGCGTTGTGCTTCACCACCTGAAAGTTGATGAGGCATGGCTTTTGCCAAATGCTGGATCCCTAAACGCGACAACCAATCTTGTATCCGATTTTGACGTTCTAAATGAGAAATCTGATGAATTTTTAAGACCGTATCAATATTGCGTTCAACTGTCATATCCAACAATGCAGGTTCTTGTAAAACAGTAGCAAAATTTCTTCTTTGAAGGATTTTGAGTTTACCTTTTGATATTGGTTGATCAAACAGAGTCATAGATCCTTCTGCACTATCCAACAAAAGAGCACCCACAAGTAGTAATGTAGATTTCCCAGATCCATTTGGTCCAAGCAATGCCAAACGTTCACCAACAGCGATTTCCAAATGCGGAATGGACAGCACTTGACGTTTACCTCTATAAACTGAAATATTCTCAAATGTTAGTGCATTCATTTGCGTTGTGACCTTTGTTGTAAACTTGTCAAAATAGCAGCAATAATTATGACAAAGAATATTAAGATGAGACCATATGCCAAGGCTGTTCCGAAACGACCTTTACTAACCTCAAGTACTGCTGCTGTCGTTAATACACGTGTTTCACCTGATAGATTTCCACCAACCATCAATGAAGCACCTACTTCAGATACTACTGCGCCAAAACCTGCCATTACTGCTACTAATAAAGGCAATCTAGCTTCACGTGCTATTAAAAATATATACTGAATTTGATTAGCACCCATTGCACGTATTTGTAAATGAATGATTGGATTGAGGCTCATTACAGCAGCAACGGTTATTGCAATTATTAAAGGAGTAGCTATAACAACTTGAGCAATAATTATTGCTAATGGAGAATAGATAAGTCCTAAACTTCCTAGAGGTCCTGATCGCCAGAGCAAAATACTGACAACTAATCCAGCAACAACAGGAGGCATGCCAGTACCGGCATTAGACAAAGACACTAACCAACTACGTCCTGGGAAACGCATTAGCGCCAAGCCGATACCTAACGGCAATCCGATAATCAGAGATATTATTGTTGAAGTTCCTGCAAATAAAAGCGTCCGAAAAGTAATATCAAAAATCTCTCGATCACCGCTGGAGATCAAAGACCATGCTTCTTGGATAGCTTCTAATAATAAATTCATCTTAATTCAATTTCAGCATTAGGAGTAAAAAGCGACTGCCCATATTTTTTTATACCGTACTCACCAATTAATTTTTGTGTAGAAGATTTCAATAGAAAATCACGGAATTGTTTAGCACCATTAATATTCACTGCCCTATGTAATTCAGGATTAACTGTGATGACATGATATAGATTCAGCATCTCTACATCACCTTCCATCAGTAGAGGTAAATGATCGCCATTCATCATTGCCAACCAAGTTGCTCTGTCACTTAGAGTGTACGAACCTGTCTCTTTTGTAATAGTAAGTGTTGCTCCCATTCCTTGACCAGATTCAATGTACCAGTCTTTATCTAATGGAGATTGAATTTTCGTATGTGACCAAAGTAATTTTTCTCTAACATGTGTTCCTGAAGCATCACCACGACTAATAAATTTTGAGCCACTTTGTGCAATTTGATCCAATGCCTCGATAACATCATCAATCCCATTGATACCAGCAGGATCTTCAACAGGACCAACTAAAATAAAATCGTTATACATTACACTATGTCGATCAAAGCCAAACCCTTTTTCCATAAATAATTTTTCTGCATCTTCAGAATGGACTAGTAAAACATCAACATCACCGCGAGAACCCATCCGCAATGCTGCACCAGAACCAACAGCAATTACTTTTACATGGATACCACTCTCTTCTTCAAAAATTGGGATAAGTACGTCCAAAAGTCCAGAATTTTCAGTACTTGTTGTAGTAGCAAGTAACAAAGTAGAGTTGTTGCTATAACAACTACTTAAAATATTTGATACAGAAAAAAGAAGTAGGAATAGTAATATCGATTTAAATAAATATTTCAAAAATTAATCTTCCAAAAATTGAAAACCTCTAACAAATTGCTAAGTTATTCTTTATCTATGCAATTAATATTTAGCACAAACACAATATTAACTTATCGCATTTTTGCATGGTTCGTACTTTTATTAACCATTTTAGTGATCATTAGTGGTGACATAGTACAAATTACAGGATCAGGAGCTGGCTGTGGAGAAAGCTGGCCAAAATGCAATAATGAATTACTTCCTGATGTCACAAATACAAATACAATCATCGAATTCATACATAGAATATTAACCACAATAGTTGGCTTTTGTATCATTGCTTTGGCGTTATTCGCCAGAATTTTATTAGGTAAAAATCACTTTTGCACAAAGGCAACTTACACCGCAATTTTCTTTCTTGTCACTGAAATATTAATAGGCGCAATGCTTGTTCGATTTGGATGGGTAGAATTCGACATGTCTTGGGGTAGAGTTATAGTCGATTCTCTTCACGTACTAAATACTTTCTTTCTAGTAGCTACTCTAGCGTCCAGCACTCAATACAAAAGTGGTACATACCTATCCAACTATTTAAAAAACACACGGACATTAATAATTGCTGTAATTATTTTCTTAATCATTGCTGTCACAGGTGCATTAAATTCATTAGCAGATCTCTTATATATAGAAAGTATGCCAGCTTCTCAAAAAAACAATATTTACAATTTTCTTATTAGTGTTCGTGCATTACATCCATTTATTGCAATTACAGGGGGCATAACTATTGCATATATATTCTTAACCTTTAGTGATAGATTATTCGCCATCTACCAAAAAAAGTTAATAATCATAATTTTAGCAACTATTGGAGTTCAATTTTTCATAGGAATTCTCAACATTTTCCTTATGACTCCCCTAATAATACAAATTATCCATCTTGTATTAGCTAATATACTCTGGATAAGTATAGTTCTCTTTATTGTTGATCGGATGACGAATGAAATTGAGCATCCGGAATTGAACTAAAATTATTGTTGATATATATCAAAACAAATAGTAGTACCAACAATGCTGAAATTAGGTGCCATACCTTGTAAAGGTTTAATACGTGGAATATTTTTAGACCTTTTCACAATTACCTTGGGGATACCTTGCATGAGAGCTGAATTAATCAAACGTGAAATTTCAAATTCATCACCTGGACCAATCAACCTATTAAGTATCTGCATTTCATAATTAGGTAAAGCTGATTTACGTTGAATAGAGTACATGGGATCAATATAAGCAATTGAAGGAACATTACTCATATCAGCTAAGAAACTAAAACTGTCACCAAACTTGATACTAATTCGCTCAATTATATCTTCAGAAAGAAAATTTTCTTTTCGTGCTCGTTCAACTCCATCTTCTAATAATGTAAAAACAATAGGATCTCTTTCAATAGCAACTACCTTATGCCCCATGTATGCCATCTGTACTGTATCGCGACCCAAACCAGCAGTTAAATCTACTATGGAATTTTCTCTCTTACCAATTCCTATGGCACGCCCTATAAGTGTATTTTTAGAAGGTTGTGAAATTCTGTTAAGAAATTTTCTGCTGGAAAAATCTACAGTAAGAGGACTCATTTTTTTCGTGTTATTAAATAATTCAACTCTATTATCATGCACAATAAGTATGAATTCATTCGAAACATTCATTGAATGAATAATCGGCAAATTTAGTCGTTCTGATAATTTCTTAACACGATTTTTTATATTGATAGTGTTCTCGAAGGGATAAATCGATATTCTATGTGAGTAATATGACTTGCCCATAGATAACCTTTTTAGGAAGTATGTTTCCAAAAATGAATGAAATTATCATCTCAAGAATACTAGCAACAGCCACAGTCTGTCTTTTAATTGCATCTACAGGATTGATATTGGCTTTATTCAAGAATGAATCTTCGGTACTAAAAATTTTTATACAAAAACATGCTCACTTACTAACCTTGATTATTGCGGTTTCAGCTACATTAGGATCGTTATATTATTCCATAATTGCAGATTTTATTCCCTGTAATTACTGCTGGTATCAACGTATTGCGATGTACCCAATTGCAATATTAGTCGCAATATCTCTATTCACAAAAAACTTTCTAAACGGTATCTATATAATTGTATTAGCCGGTTTAGGATTATTGATCAGTGTATATCACTATCAACTTCAACTTTTTCCAGAGCAAGCCAACTTCTGCAGCACTGTGATCCCATGTCAATCCAAATGGGTAGAAGAATTTGGATTTGTATCTATTCCATTTATGGCAGCATCTGCTTTTCTAGCAATATTGATACTGCAATTTACTTTGGTGAAATTTGATAAAAAAAACTAGCAATCAACTCATTTCCTTGAAGATACTCTTTCTAGAACAAACATTATTACCGCAGCGATGATAATTAATATAGACGCACGAAATAATAATGAATCCTTAAACAATATTAAATTGACAATACCCAAAGGAACAGAGTAAGCAGCCATAATTAACCAAAATCGTGCAATTCGCCAGGACACACCATCAACTGAAAGTGATATACGAAAATATCTTGCTGATGCAGCAATTAAACCTATGGTGCCGAACATAATTATTAACTTTACAATTGCATGAGCTCCGAACAACAAACAGCACCTCCAAGAATTATTATTATACTTTTTTTTATTTCTTTGATGCAGCTAATTTATCAATCTTACTTCCTTCAAGCCGACATGTAATCCACTGTGGCATTTCTTGCATTCCTAATTTTTCATAAAATCTTCGTGCTGGATTCCAATCTAATACTGAAAGTTCGATTCTTCCAAGATTTCGTGCAATAGCAATTCTAGCTATTGCACTCAATAGTTTTTCCCCTACCCCAAAATTTCTATATTTTTCTTCAACAAAAAGATCTTCCACATAAATACCTGAACGCGCTTCCCAGGTAGAATAATTCTGAAAAAAAAGTACAAAACCAACTGCTTTTTCATTAACGTCTGCTATCAAACATTCAAAACTAGGTTTTTCACCGAATCCATCACGAATAATAGATTCTTCAGTTGCCAAAATATTTGACAAAGGCTCTTTCTCAAATTCTGCTAGCTTATTTATAAAATCTAAGATCATAGCAGCATCACGAATCTCAGCATTCCGCACTCTTATTTCCATAGATTCTCTCCTCGAAAATGAATAATTACTGGTATCCTGTTGTCATGAATGAACTTACAGAACTAACCCCCAATATGCAGTTAGTATATGGCGGCAATCGTATAGCAACGGTTACTCCAAAACTTGCAAATGCTTTCAAATCTGGAGACCGACTTATCATTGTGCAAACTACAGGTGATCTTCTTCATATTCCAGCTGAAGCATGGAATATCGCAAATGAAGCAGTTTCTGATGCATATAATGCATTCAAAAAAATGGGAAGTATTACAAATCAACAAATTTCAAATTTTTATGAAATTTTTGCTCAACATCTAGAAGAAGAAAACTCATTCGAACCAATTATTCGTGCTAATGAAAAAGACGTGCTTCGTGCACAAAAATCAGGAAGATCTACAGAACGATTAATCCTATCGCAAAAAATGAGAACAGAAATGATCAATGGTTTGCGCATGTGGAAAGATAGTAAAGCAGTACGAGGGCAGGTCATAGAAACAATTGAACACTCGGGTTGGAAAGTAGAACAAATTCATTCTGGATTAGGTCCTGTAGGATTTGTTTTTGAAGGAAGACCAAATGTTTTTGCCGATGCAACTGGAGTCTTAAGAACTGGAAATACAGTTGTCTTTCGCATAGGTTCAGATGCACTTGGTACAGCAAAAGCAATTACACAATATGCTCTGCAACCTGCACTGAAAGAGTCAGGATTGCCTACTGGTGCCGTATCATTGGTTGCTAGCGAAACACATGCCGCAGGATGGGCTATGTTTTCAGACAACAGACTTGCATTAGCAGTTGCCAGAGGTTCAGGTGACGCAGTCAATCAACTTGGTGCAGTAGCACGGCAAACAGGAATTCCCGTAAGTTTACATGGAACTGGTGGTGCATGGATTTTAGCGACGAAAACTGCTGATCCTAATGACTTCATAAACGCTATTATGTATTCACTTGATCGAAAAGTATGCAATACGCTGAATACTCTTATTCTTACCAAAGATAGTATTGCACACCTGAAAGCTGCACTGTTTCAGGCATTAGCACAAGTACAAAAAATTGGTGACACTCATGTTAAGTTGCATATAGTCTCAGATCATAAAGACCTAATCCCTAAAGAATGGTTTGAAAAACAAAATTTTACAATCAATGGGAAAATAAAAGTAGAACCACAAACTGATATAATAGATATTAATGCAATTGGAACAGAATGGGAATGGGATAAACATCCAGAATTAACTATAACAATCGCTGAAAATCTTGATGATGCAATCAATTTATTCAACCAATACAGTCCACATTTTATCGCTAGCTTAATTTCTAATGACTCTGCAGAACACGCATATTGTTTTGATCATATTGACTCACCTTTTATGGGAAACGGTATGACACGTTGGGTAGACGGACAATATGCACTTAATCGTCCTGAGTTGGGTTTGTCCAATTGGGAATTCGGAAGATTATTCAGCAGAGGAGGGATACTTTCTGGTGATTCAATTTTTACGATTAGAACAAGAGCATTTCAAGAGAACACAGAATTACACCGCTAAAGGTCAATGTTTTTAAGTGAAGTCGAATTGAAATCAATTGACCGATAGTAACAGTTTCGTGGATCACCATTTTGATTTTTAGTATGACAAATACCCCCTGCGTTAGGTCTGACTTTATAGACCAACGAATTTTGCTCACAATTTACTAACACTTCCAACAGAGTAAAGGTTTCACCAGATGTCTTTCCTTTTTCCCAGATTTCGTTCCGCGAAGTACTCCAAAAAACAGCAGTATGATTTTTTAGTGCAAGTTTCAATGCTTCGTTATTGACATAGGCAACGAGAATCACCTCTCCTGAGTCGATATTTTGCACAGCACAGGGAATTACATCATTTTCAATACTTGAAATTTTACTAAAATCTAAACGCAATCCAGAACCTTCTTCAATCAAATTATCTGATGACATAAATTCCCCTTTCCAAAATTGTTATTTAATTTTCAATTTAGCTTTAATCTTGTGATCAATGTATTATCTGTCTATGGCATTACATTCAGAATAAGGAGTTCATACGTGAGCAGCAATAACAATGAGTTCGCAGTAATCGGAACTAATCCAGTAAGACCTGATGGTGTAGACAAGGTTACTGGGCATGCAATCTATGGAGCGGATGTAAAGTTACAAGGGATGTTGCATGGGAAAGTTTTGAGAAGTCCTCACGCACATGCATTAATTAAGTCGATAGATTTTTCCAAAGCACTTAAACTTCCTGGTGTACATGCCGTAATTACACACGATGACTTCCCAGAACCTTCTGAAAAAATTATGCAAACCATCCGAGGAGCTCAACCAGCTGCCTGGGATACTGAACGGATCATGGCCAGAAGAAAAGTACTTTTTCGAGGGCACCCTGTTGCAGCAATATGTGCCACTGATATTCATATCGCAGAAGATGCAATAAATCTAATAGAGGTCGAATATGAAGTTTTACCGGCAGTTACAACTATTGAAGATGCACTCAATCCTAACGCACCAATACTCCATGATGATGGTCTCTCAGAACTAGTGGATGGCCTTTTTGAAGAAGTAGAAGGACAACCTTCAAATATTGCTAGAACTATGGAATTAAGAATGGGTGATTTAGACCAAGGTTTTGCAGATGCGGACATCATAATTGATAGAGTGTATGAAACTGCAATGGCTCACCAAGGATATATCGAACCACATAACGGAACAGCAATTTGGAATCGTGATGGCAAATTGACTGTCTGGACGAGTACACAAGGAGCATTTGGTATTAGACAAAATCTTGCACGCACATTAAATTTATCGCTGGGAGACCTTCGAGTAATCCCAGCTGAAATTGGTGGTGGATTCGGCGCAAAAAATGTTGTGTACCTTGAACCAATAGCTGCTCTGCTCTCAAAGAAATCAGGGCGTCCTGTACAACTTTCTATGAATCGAACTGAAGTTCTTGAGGCAACGGGGCCTACATCTGGTACACGATGTTTCATAAAAATTGGAGCCAAAAATGATGGTGAGTTAGTTGCAGCAGATCTTAGACTAGAGTATGAAGCCGGTGCTTACCCAGGTTCTCCTGTTGCTGGTGGAGCAAGGTGTGCACTTGCGACCTATGATATTCCAAATCAACGCATCATCGGCCTTGATATCGTAGTGAATCGGCCAAAAGTAGCTGCCTATCGCGCCCCAGGAGCTCCTGCATCGGGTTTCGGAGTTGAAGCAGTATTGGATGAATTAGCTCGTATGATCGAAGTAGATCCTATGAAACTCAGACAAAAAAATGGAACATCTGAAGGTATGCCACGAAGTGATGGTGCAGTACATGGCTCTATTGGAGTACAAGAAGTCATCACTGCGACAATGACGCATCCACATTATCTTTCAGAAATTACTAAACCCGATATAGGCCGAGGTGTCGCGATGGGCTTTTGGCAAAATGGAGGTGGAGAATCTAGTGCTTATGCTAATCTCCATGAAAATGGAACTGTGACATTAGTAACCGGTTCAGTAGATATTGGTGGTCAACGAGCTGCTTTAGCCATGCAATTTGCCGAAACATTAGGAATACCTTATGAAGATATCAACTCTTTGGTCGGAGATACAGATACTATCGGATATACAGGTAACACTGGAGGGAGTCGAACCACATTTGCAACTGGATGGGCCGTCTATCAAGCAGCATTAGACATTCGTACACAGATAGAGGAGCGAGTCGCATCCATTTGGGAAGTTGATACGGTCGATGTAAATTATAATGCAAAAGATGCGACTATTTATGGTCCAGATAACCAAAAGATGACATTTAAGGAAATTTCCCGACGCTTACCAACAACCGGAGGAATGATACAGGGGCAAGCAGATTTAGTATCAACTAATGTAGGGAAGATTGGTGAATGTTATGGTGCACACATCGCCGATGTTGAAGTGGATAGAGAGACTGGAAAAGTGACAGTTTTACGCTATACAGCTATCCAGGATGTTGGTCGCGCTATTCATCCTGACTATTGTGAAGGTCAAATCCAAGGTGGGGCAGTCCAAGGCATAGGTATGGCACTTAATGAAGAATATGTTTATTCAGAAAACGGAGAAATGCTGAATTCTTCTTTCTTAGATTATCGAATGCCTGTTTCAAACGATCTCCCTATGATCGATACAGTCATGGTCGAAGTTCCTAACCCGGGACATCCATACGGAGTTAGAGGTGTAGGAGAAGTCCCAATAATTCCGCCATTAGCAGCAATAGCAAATGCGATTTTTGATGCTGTAGGCGTAAGAGTACAAAACCTTCCTGCATCACCTCAAGTCTTATTAGAAGAGATGGAAGTCATCAAAGATTAGGGAAACGGTGCCAACGCTACACATACCTGCTGTATTATTTCATCTCAGTAACGATGAAAAAGAGATTATCGTCGAAGGAAATAATTTACGTGCAATTTTCAGGAAAGTTAGTGAGTTATATCCTGATCTAGTCGATAGAATCATACAAGATGATTCACTGCGGCCTGATATAGCAGTAGCAATTGATGGCACAATTTTAGAAGATGGTAATCTCATTCAACCTTTAGCTCCAGATGCACAAATTTATCTAGTTCCGCCTATTGGTGGAGGATAATTCTCAACAAACATATTTTTTGACAAAGCCATTAAAAACCTACACCATTTCGTTAATATCAAATTTACGTATATATAAAATTTAGGAGTCACTATGCCTCGTCTATCACCTATTGATCTTGATAATTTATCTGCACAACAGCAGGTAGTAGTAGATAAAATGCTTTCAGGTCCTCGAGGAAGTATGCGCGGCCCATTTGAATCATTACTTAGGAGACCTGAATTATGTGACAGAGTCCAACATCTTGGAGCATATTGCCGCTTTGACACAAGTTTGAGTCCGGATGTAGCAGAATTAGCAATTATCCTGACCGGAAAGCATTGGACAGCACAATTTGAATTTTGGGCACATGCACGACTAGCTCGAGATGCAGGCTTACCAGATGAAATTATTGAATCAGTACGCGTAGGAGATGAGCCAATCTTTCCAAAAACTGACAAAGGACAACAATACAACGCAGTTTATACTTTCGTTAAAGAATATTTTGCTACTAATAGAATCAGTGAACAAACATACACAACTACAAAAGAACAAATTGGGGAAAATGGAATAATCGACCTCGTTGGGATAATGGGATATTACTGCTTGGTGTCTTTGACTCTGAATACTTTTGAGGTGACAGTTCCAGATGGCGAAAGCAATCCATTCTAGAAATTTTGATATAAGGAGATAGCTATGGAAATATACGCAGAAAACTATGAAACAATTCAAGTAGCTCGCGAAGGCAGAGTAGGAATTATTTATTGGAATCGCCCAGAAACACTTAACGCGTTTAACCAAACAATGTATGCCGAATGGGTCGAAGCTTATGACGCTTTTAATCATGACGATACTATCGGAGCTGTAGTTTGCACAGGTACTGGTCGAGCCTATAG
>CEQN01110981.1_pt1 | contig 25746 bp, 46 predicted proteins | sample 427011 | NCBI WGS metagenome assembly CEQN01 (sample SAMEA2621277, study PRJEB7988) | marine metagenome | biome: marine biome (ENVO:00000447); feature: deep chlorophyll maximum layer (ENVO:xxxxxxxx); material: "saline water (ENVO:00002010), including plankton (ENVO:xxxxxxxx)" | depth 120 m
AGAGATATTATAAGCATAAACATCATGTTATTAGATGATGAAAAAGAAGTATTAAAAGAATGTTTACAAAAACTTTATAAAGATAAAAAATTATCTTTATTAACAGTACAAACTAATTACCCAAAATGTTAATAGAAAAGGATAAAAAAAATGAAAAAATTTAGACAAAATGAAATAAAAGAATTATTGGCAGATCTAGTTAATAATGAACATAGAAAGCATGACAATTATCATAAAAACTTTAGGACAAAAGATATAGAAAATCATATAGAAAGACTGTTTTCTTTATTAAGTGAGATCCAGGACTGTAACAAGGTTTTTTTCGTACCTGAAAATGAAAAAGATTTTTATATTAATGTAGGAAAGGATAGAAGATGACAGATCAAGAATATAACAGCTTAATAGAAGAAGTAGAAAAAGCTGCAAAGAAAGAAAAAGACCGAATATCAAAAGCACAAGCAGATGAAGATGCAGCAATAATAGAAAGAGAAGCTTTAGCATTTTGGTTCAAAATTTTAGATGAACACCTTGCAAAGAAACCTGTAGGAAAGGAATAAAAATGAGAAAAGATGAAACATTTATATCTGAACGTTTAGATAAAGATATTTTAGATTATGGCGTTATGATGTATGAAAACTTTGTGGGAACAGGTTATGCAAAAGGATTATCAGTAGAGCAATGGGAAGATGGAGTAACAGGTACGGATATATCAGACCTGGTACATGAATTGTTTAATACCGATTATTTTATAATTGGCAGAAAAGAAGCTGCTAGATGGTTAGGAGAAAACATTTTTGATGTTATATGGGTAATCCAGGACTACGAAGATACACAGTTTGGAGAAAGATACACGGATTTATCTGAACCTGAAAGAGTAGCTAATATGTATGTTTACATAAGAGGAGAACGTATATTACCTACAATAATAGAGCAAGGGAATAAATCAGAAAATAAAAGAGTTTTTATAGATAAAGGATTAGGAGTAAAGTATGAATAAATATATAGTTTATTGGTTTGGAGTAATAATGGCTATGGGGTTTATTGCCTACAACTTTTTTACAACTAAAGCAACAATAGTAATTGATAATTATAACCAAGATCAAATTATAGCAGAATGGATATTATTTTCATTGAGTTCGTTTGCCCTTGTTGGTTTGGTTTATGTTTTGTGGTGGTATCTACTTTATTTAGGAGAAGATGATGAGTAAATATTACTTAATAGAAGAAAGAAAAAAATTATCCGATCTTGGTGGTTATTGGGATTGGATAGAACCAATATCATTTGGTTATGATTTAGATGGCGATTTGCAAACAATGGTTTGTAATACATCAGGTGGAACAATTTTTGAATTACAATATCCAAGTGATTTTACTGATATTGCACGTAACTATATTCAATTAGATGATCCAAAAGATAAAGCAGAATACTTTTATAAACTAGATCAGAAAATGGAAATGCTAAGAACACTAACAATTACAATGGCATTGGATTTAGAAGAGTTTGAAAAAATTTATTTGCATAGTGGCAAAACTTTTGAACAATTAGAAAAAGAATTTGATGACACCGAATATACAAGAAAAAAAGAAGAAATAGAAAGGATAGAAAAATGAGTAGTATTTCAGATGATCTATATTACTGCGAGTGGTGTAATGTAGTTACAAACAAAGTAGCAGATAAAAGAGTAGAGTATAATGGATTTGATTATAATGCTTGTAGTACCTGTAATGAAATACATGGATTTGATACACTAGAGTATTTAGAAGAAGTAGGTAGAGTATGAGTAAATATGTATGTAAAAATTGTGGTAATGAGAATGTTTCTTATCAAGTGTGGGTAGATGAAGATGGGAACAGGAAACAGACTTTCCAGGAGAAATGTTTAGCACCTGAAATTGAGTGGCAAGTAGGACAGGCAATGAATGGACAAGCATGGTGCGAGGGAGAAGATGGTTGTGGAGAAATCTTTGAGGTGGTATCTACTATTGATTTTGTGCTGCTTTATTTAGGAGAAGAAGAAAAAAAGAAGAAATAGAAAGGATAGAAAAATGAGTACAGATATAATATATTTTTTAGCAGGAATGTTAACAATCCCTGGTACGATAATAGCTTGGGAATATTATGCCAAATACAAAAAAGATAAAAAGCAAGAAGAAAAGAAAAAGTAAGCTGCTTACCTTAAGACAGGCTACAGTAAAATCATACGAAACCTTTTATGATATAGACAGAAAAATTATAAAAGTTTCTTTTGATGACTTTATAATCTACGTAGACGGAGTAAAGAAAAAACTCTTTACACCTTTTGCCTGGGATAGTTCTTTAGCAAGAAAACATACAGGACTAACTCCTGACCAATTAATGTTTATCAAGACTAATTTTATAAAACTTTCAAGAGAGTATAATTTTGACATGGGTCGCCAAGAGTTTAGATAAACTCTTGACAAAAAGAAACAATTTACTAAAATAGAATAAAGTAGAAAGGAGAAACAAATGGAACTAATAGCACTATTTTTTGGAGTGTTTGGAATTGGCTTTTGGCTAGGTATTTTTATACAAAGACTAGCTATGAGAAATAACAATACTACTACACACAACCAAAATAAAATCAAAGAAAGGAAATAAGATGTCAAAAGACAAATATCTTTTTGACTTAGACTCTATTCATACGTGCATTTTGATAAATGCAAAAGAAGTAATAGTAAGAAACAATGAAGCAGATGCAGAAATTATAAATCCTGTTGTTTTGAATATAGCAGACTTGGTAATTGAACATTTAAAGCATTGGAAAGATACAGGTCAAGTATGATCCCAAAAGAAGATCGTTGGAAGTGGCTTGAAATGAAAGTCAGTAGTATTTTTTGGGATATGCAATTAATAAAAGAAAAATTAGAAATAATAGAAAAGGAAACTAACAATGAAAATGACTAGCAGAGAATGGGAATATTCTACGTACATACAAAACACATTTGATGAGTTTGGAGAAATTAAAAAACTTACAGGGTTTACTCTTGGAGAAATGTTTATGATGGTAGATAATGTAAAATTTGCAGACCAGGTTGAGAAGTACCATAAGGAGCAAAACACACTATGAGTAGATTAATTGATGTAGAAACAATAGAGTTTCAAAACGTTCTTTCAAATGCTATAGGAGATGCACTTAGTGAGCACCTTACACAGATAGAAGAAAGTCTTTTAGCATTAGAAGACACTTTAGGCACAATAGACAACAGAGGAGAGCACCAAGACCAAAGATTGTTTGAAATTGACCAAACAATTCAGGAAATAGATGCAACTTTAGACAGAATGGAGGACTAGCTTGACAGAGGCGATTAAATGGTATCCACCAAAGTCAGGAGCAATGCAGCCAAATAGCAGACCTAATAAAGCAGGATCTCTTGTTTTTTGTTGCTTTTGCCAAACAGGAACGTTTGTAAAAACTTTTGGATATGGTGTTGATAAACCCTCTAGAAAAAACCCTGAATTGTCTATAAAAAAAACAGTATGGGAATGTCCAGGTTGCAAAAAGCAGCTATGGAAACATCAATTAATTTTAGACTTAGTAAAGTGGAGAGTGTTTAATGGACACGAACCTAACTATACAGGGTTTATCAATCCTTATAAAGAGGAGATAGAAAAGACCTTACAAAGACAATATTGGAAACAAAATAAATTAACAAAGGATTAAAGAAATGAATATAGAAGAAAAGCTTAAAAATGAAATGACAGCAGAGCAAAAATTAGCAACTTTATTAAGCATAGACAGGTTTTTTAATGCAGGAATAAGTGCTGAAGAAGAAAATCTTAATTATTATAAGAGTGAAGCCATCATGGAAGACGAAGATGATTATGCTTATAACGTACAAGCCGATACAAAAGGTAGAATTGAACTTTTTAAAGAAATTAGAGATGAGTTTGATGATCTAGTTGTGCAAGTTGAATTAGAAGATTTTTTTGATAGAAGAATTGCTCCTATAACACCAAACATTGATTTTGAAAAGAATGAAGACAAAGACATTATAAATACTTACAATAGTCTAAATGCTTATATCAGGGGTGCAAAAATAAAATATAGAGACTTAATAGAAGAAGAAGATTGGGAAGTGGGTACTGTTAATTTAGGCAAATATAAAGCAGCCTTTGACACAGTAGAAAAGTTTGAAGATTTGTCGCTAGAACACACCATGACTATACAACAACTAAGGTTTTTGTCTTTAGGCAAAGAGATTTTAGGGGAGTTGAAATCTTTAAGTCATCTAATAAATCATCAAAACCATAGTTAGCAAAAGTACAGGAGGGCTCCCCCCTCAAAAGCCCTCCTGGTTTCTAAAATGAAAATACATATACACATAACGAGTTTTATATTAGTAATAACAATAACGTTTTTAATAATAATAAAATTTATATAGAAAGGATTAAATAATGGAACCAATTATAGAATGTAAAACTATTAATTTTTGTGAGTTGGAAAGCTTGTTTATTTTTCTCACACCATTTGTAGTGGCGTGTTTAAGTTTTTGGATAGGGTATTGGTATAAAGAACATAAAGATAGAAAGGAGCATTAAAAAAATGATAAAAAAACCAAAAAAAAGAAAGACTTGTAATTGGTCTGAAACTCATTACACAGGGTTAACTCAACAGCAGCATCATATTAATAACATTTGGTTTATAGGTATGATGGGATCTTTGAATGAGGGAGGGGTGCTTTATGTCCCTGAACTAGACAAAAGCTTTTTAAAAAACGAAGGTTGGGGGTATTACAATAACCTTGATTGAAAGGAAATTAAAATGAATCAAAATGACAACTATAGATATTCTTATCAGCTAGGATTTTATATTCAAAAAACTGATAAAGCCGAAAAAGAAAAGAAACAATATAATTCTTCTTCAAGCTTTCATCATACTAGCGTTTCCAATACAAGGGACTTTGCTTCAATAGTCCCTGATAATACTCCTGTTAAGATAGACTGTGAAATGTTTATTAAATATGTTCATGTCTTATTTTCAGGCGACTTCCACCCCTTAAGAGATAAGGACAAAATGAATAATTATTTGATTGATACTTTTGGGTGGAGTGTCCAGGAAATAAACGAAATAAAATATCAGCTTGATGGATATGCTAAGTTTTTTGGATTATCTGATTATTTAAAGGAAAGGAGATTTTCAAATGAAAAACAAGGATCGTCAAAATTTGCTATTACTAAAAAAATATGAACAGTCTGAAAACATTAAAAACAGAATCAAAGAAATTGAACAGCTTAAAACAAAAGACGCTAATCATGAAAAGTATTTATTAAAACAAATAACCAAAAGCGAAGAATATCAGGCTTATTTAAAAGAAGAAGATAAAAAATATAAAAAATATTTTATTTTTTATATTTTTTTAGGATTATCATTGCTTTATATTCTATTTCTGCTTACACCTTTACCAATGGGAAAGTCGCTGACTGACCCTCAATACAACGAGGGGTTTGCTACAGGTATGTTTTCAGGAGACCGAGAAAACATCTTAGAAAGAGGGGAAGAAAGACTAAGGTGGTTTCCTGAACAAAAAAATCTTAATGAGCAGCTATTAGATCAATTAGAAGATGCTTATTCAGGGCACCCTACCGAGTGGGAAGAATACAAAGCACAATTTAACAGTAACCTAAAAGAAAGAGGGATAAATGTTTCTATGGAAGAATACCTTAAAGGTGGAGCATTAAAATACGAGACTGTTCCTGCCTGGGATTTTAGGACACAAGAGTTAAGCTTTGAGTTTAATAAAGGATTTATAGTAAACAATAAATAACCAGGAAACAAAACTAGACAAAATGTTTCTTTTCTTATATTATAACAAAAGTAAGAAGGGGGTTTTCCCTCCTGCAAGTGTTATCCTCCTTCTTGCAACCAAGCTAATAAAGAAACAATATAAATGAAACGTTCCCAAAAGCTGCCACAGTATTTAAATCAAGAGCAAACAAGATCTTTTATTAAGGTAGCTAATAAATTTCAAGAAACAAAATTAGCTTTTAGAAAAAATAATGTTTTACTTTGCATAAAGCTTCAGCTATATGCAGGGTTAAGGGTTCAAGAGGCTTTAAACTTAAAGCCACAAGATGTTGTCTTAGGAGAATCTACAAAAGAAGGAGAAATTAAAGTTGTTCAGGGTAAGGGCAGTAAAGATAGAATAGTACCAATGGCTTCTGCTGTAGTTGATATTATTACTTTTATTAATAGTTACCTTAAGCCAAAACCCAATGTTTCTTATATAAACTTTAAGACTAGAAAACCTGTTTGGGAATGGTACAAAAAAATTAGTGCAGAAGCAGGAATCTTAAATTTTAAAGGAACACATACATTGCGACACACCTTTGCTAGAAATTGTTTAAGGCATGGGGTTCCTATAAACGTTTTACAAAATTTACTTGGGCATGAATCTATGCAAACTACTTTAGAGTATTTAAAAATTAATCCTTCAGCAGAAGAATTAAATTTAGCTATGGATAAAATAAAAGAGGAAACCGAATAATGTTTATTTTTAAATTACTTTCTTTGCCTTTTGCTATAGTTTCATTTTTGATGTCTATAGGAGTGTTAGTTTTTATAGGATTTGTAATATATGGATTTTTATTTAATTAAAGGAGATTAAAATGGTTAATGAAAACGAAATGCAGCAGCCTGACAATGCAGGAGTTAATATAATGAATGGCTTTGCCCTTGATGAGCAAAACCAAGATGGTTTTTTTAAAACTACTAGGTATTATTTAGAACCAGGTAAATCTACTAATCATTTATTAGGGACATCTATAGTTACTATGGATCAAGCTATGGACACAGCAACTATTTTGGCAAAAGCTGAAAACACTAGAAACAGAATTTCAAGACAAGTAAACAAAGGAAAGAAGAAAGAAACAACTAAAAAAAACAAAGATGAGATTGATTATACTGACATGACTTATGCAGAAGTCCATGTTTATAAGTTTTTAGAAGCAGCTAAGTCTATAGGTGGTATTTCAAGAAAAGAAGGTGTGGGAATATTAACAGGGAACTATCAGCCTTATATAGATAGAGGTGCTTCAAGCTTTTTGCCAAGAAAGAAAGGGTAAGCAATGGATTTATTTAGATTTTTACCAAATGGATCAGCAGAAATTAAAAAAGGAGAACTGCGAAACAGAATATTATATGTAAGTCCAAAAGAAGCTTATGGAATGAAAACAGAATCTATTGGGTTTATGTGGAGGTCAAGGCTTTTTGGCTTTTTAAAACCAAAAAGAACACAAGTTGTTACAGTTAGAGTTGGAGATGGAACCCCTCTTTCTCCATTGTCCCCTGGGTATGTTTCTAAAGACGCAGTAGACGAATATGACTTAAGAGATTATGAAAACGAGTTTTTTTTAGAAACACAATTAGATGTAGAAAAAAACAAAAAAACTACCGAAAGAACAAGGCTAGATAAATTGTTATTTGTTTTGATTGCTTGTGCAGTAGTAGTTTTTTTAGTAATTGCTGTGGGAAAAAACTTTACATCTATAACAAGTGGGCTATCAGGAGAAGGTGGTGCAACGAATTTATTTTCACAAGCACCCATAGATAATAAATAATGGAATATATAGAAGCAATAGAATTTAAGAAAGGGATTAATATGAAAGAAGGAGCACCTTTAAAAGGCAGGGTATGGAAGCTAGAAACACAAGTAGAAGAATTGCAAAAAGAGTTAGCTATTCATAAAGCACAAATAAGAAAGTTATTTAATATAACTACTAAATTAGGAGAAAAAGTTTATGGTGTACATAACTAATGGACATGGCATTAATTTAAAAACTTATTATAAACCATCATTTTTAATAGGGATAGGATTGTTGCTTTTATTAAGCATTGTTTTGCTAGTCTTTCCTCCTACTTATTATTTAGGGTTTACAATGTTGCTTTTAGTTGGTGGTGGTAGTGCTGCCTGGACTTGGAAAAAGCTAAATAAAGAATTGATAAAAGTTTACCATTTGGTTAAGTATGATGATTTAGTTTACGAATGGATAGAAAGATGGGAGCCAAGAAAAACAGTTGAAGATGGAATGTCCCCTGCTTTTTTTTATCAAATAAAAAAAGACTTAGTTCCTATAGTTGATTACCTTGATTCTGACAACCCTCAACCCTTTAAGCCATTTGCTGAACCTTTGAACTCTGTGCAGTCTATGGATATTGGAAGGACAACAGATCAATCTTCTGCACAAAGAATGTTGCAGTCAAAAAATAGTTTATGGTCTAAGCAAGAAGTTAGGCTTATTACTTACTTAGCTATATTAGGTGGAATAATGTTTGGAATAATAGCAATAACAGGAGGAGACCCCCCACCCCCTGAAATAATCCAATGAAAATAAACAGAAAATTTTACGAAGAATTTTTAGAACTTCATAAAAGTTCTCCAACTTTTACTTGTTATAGATATAGAGAGGTTTTGTGCAAGGTATGTATAGAACTAAAGTCTGAAACTCCTTGTGAAATTTTAGCTTGTATTGATTGCAACCAACATTTATTTCCTTTAGATTTTAAACACTTAACTAATTTTGGATAATATGACAACAGAAGAAAAAAAATTTGACAGCAAGTTATTAATTGAAAGTTCAGTCCTAGGTTGTGAAGGGATAAGAGGAAGTGGCAAAACCCTCTTTGCGACTTATCTTACTTTACACGCACAAGAAGTCTTAGGTGCTAAAGTTTTTCATAATGGAGCATTGTCTTTTGGGGAATATATCCCTGTTGAAGACTTAATTAGCCTAGGGGATAGACTAAGAAACGCTATTATATTTTTAGACGAGATTCAAACATTGCAAGATAGTTATAGAGCAGCAAGTACTATGAGTTATTTGTTTACACAAATGCTTATGCAACTTAGAAAAAGAAAAATAGTTATAATATGGACTTCTCAAAACATTAGGCAATTAAACTCCAGGTTGCTTTGGCAAACAGATTTTTTGTGTAAAACAAAATTTGATAAAACAAACAACATTTTATTTTGGGAAATGGTTTCACAAGGAACAGTTGCACCTTATGGGGTTAAAAAAATAGGAAGGGTTTGGAGAGCCAACAGGTTTTTTAAATATTACGACACAGAACAATTAATAGATCCTACTAAAGCAATTACGTTAACTTCTCAAAATATAAGAGAAGTCAAAGAACAAGAAATCAAAAACAAATTTTTAGCAGTTATGCAAGAAATTAAAAAAGCAGGTTATGATGAACTATATTTTGAAGACATTAAAACAGTAATGCAGAACAATGAACTAGATCTTACAGATAAAAAGCTAGGGACTTGGCTTAGAGACACATTTGGTGCTCCAAGAAGAACAAGTAGTGGAAGAATATACTCTATAGAGGATATGCAAAGATAGATAATACTACATATAGTTGTTTTCTACAAGATTGCTTTTATTTTTTTTATAGTGTATATATCTAAACATATAAGAATAAGTTACTAGGAAAGAATGTACTTCTACAATCTAGGAAAAGTTGCGTTTGCGTTCATATTTTGTATGTTAGCGTTTGCTTTTTTTCTCCCAAGTGTTATTAGCACAGGAGAACAAGCCAGGTATACTTCATCAACAGTCCCCCTTAGTTGTACTACAGGTGCAACTGCTAATAGCTGCAATGTGCAGCTTCAAACATCAGGGGGGGTTCCTTCGCCTTCAGCTAATACTACAATGGAAGGCATTACTGTAATGGAGCAAACACCTGCTGTGGTTGATAGAACAACAAGTACAACTCTTTCAAACGATCAGTCTTATATTACTATTAGTAGTCTAACAGGCAACACTACTTACACTTTTAACGTTACTTACCCTCAAATTAATGCAGGGATAGGTACAGGGTTAAATTCCTTATTGAGAGCATTGCCTTTGCTTGTCGTAATCGGCATGGCAGTAGTACTTGTACTTGGAGGCACACGTTGGCTCACAGCAAGTTAGATAAACAGGTCGGACTTTTAGTATCAACCATACTTATACACCATTTAGATACTATCTAAAAAGTGTAGAGGAGATGAGAAAATATCAGCGCAAATGAAGGGCATTTTAAGTGCCACAATAGTACTGATTGTATTTTTAGCACTACTTCCTACTATAGTGACTTCTGTTTCAACAGCAGCAGGAACTACAGGATTGTCAGCTAGTGCAATCGCAATCGTAAACCTTATTCCCTTGGTAGTAGTCGCAGGGGGAATATTCCTTGCAACTAAGATTGCCTGGGATAAGTTTGGTGGTAACTAAAAGATTAGAGCTACCTCTTTAATACTTAGGAGGGGAGATTTTTCAACCCTTTCTTGAAAAGGTAAAAGCCTTCCCCCTAAGTATTGTTTTTTTTATAAACTAGCATAAGGAACAGCATTGAATTTAATATTTGTTATATTAGGCACAGTTAGTGCAATATTTCTAGCAGGAGAAGTTTCAGGTACAGCTAATGTGCCACCAATGATGATTGGAATTTCTTGGTTTTTTGCTTTAGGAATGGCAATGTGGACTATATTAGAAGCTTGGTTGTTGTTTCAAGAAAATCAATAGTGAAACGACTTTTTTATTTATCTTTATTTATTTTTTTAGGTTTGGCTTCAATGTCAAACCCAAGTTCTCTTTATGCTCAACAGCCTGTTGTTACAGATGGTTGGTCATCAGATTCTAATTGTTCAGTAAATGGTGGAAACGCAGGAGTAAATTGTTATATAGCAAACCCTCCTAGCCTAACAGGAGACGACAATGGAATAATAGAAGCTAACGCTTTTGAAAACGTATATGAATATGGAGACGTTTTAGTAGTAATGAGATTTAGGTTATCTATAAAAGATTTGCCTCTTTTGAACAATCCTAACAACACTCCAACTTCTTGGGGATCTACCTGGTGTGATTTTTTGGCAGATAATACTAATTGCCACATATCTCCACCTGCTCCTACTTATGCTCAAACAATTTCTAATGCAGCAGGGATAACAACAACAGGATCAAGAGTAAATGATTATGGAAAAAACCCCTTGGTCTTAGGTTATTGTAAAGATACAAGAACTTCAGGCTCTTGGAATAATTGCTACGATTCAGCCTTAACAAATCCATTAGATCCTCTTAAGCTGCAAGAAGTTTACGTTCCTAGAGTGGGCTATGGTTTAGTTTCTTTATATTCTTCTTCCCAAGGAGGAGGAACAGGAATAATGTTTGGAGAACAAGCAGGTAATTTTATAACAGGGCTATCAGAAGCAGGAAGGGTGTGTTTATATCCTAATAAATCTGTTTGGAGTTCTGTTTCTTCTGCTGATGCTTCTTGTCAAGTTGTAAGTTGGGTTAGCGAAAACAATCCCCCTTTATCAGCTACAGACCCTTTGGTTCATACTAAGTTTAGAGAAAAAATTATAGACATGACTAAAGAATTAGAAAAAGATTTAGACATTGGAACTAATAGAATAGTAACTACAAACCAAAAAGTAACAGTTCTTGGAAGCACCTTTATTGCTGAAGGCGTACCAAGGGCAAATGAAGTTTTGTCGCCTATTTATGAAATTGGTGTAAACAAAGCAATTACTGAAACTCATGTTAACTCTAGTGCTTTGCCACTACAAACAGACATAAACACAGATTATGCAAATTCATCTTTAAAGACAAGTTTTGATAGTGTAGGGCAATTTAACTTGGGATTCCAAGGCACTAACACAGGGTTGTGGGTAATAGTAATGCTTGTGGTACTTGTAGCTTTATCTTTTGCTTTTACATACGTACAGGGTATGGGAGCAGGAGGGGGAAGAATGGTGCTTGTATTAGGCACAACTCCGTTGTTTGTATTTATGTTTGCAGGGTTCCCAAGCGTAGCCTTTGTATTTACATTTGTAGCAGTATTATCTATTTTTGGTGCATACTATATATTTAGTAGGGCAGGTTAATGAATTACAGAGTAACAGTTACACTTCTAGTACCATATTTTGTAATGGTAATGCTTGGAACCATTAGCCAAATGGCTTACACCCAAGCAGGAGCCACAGGGGACTTAACTACATTTTTATCTGAAGGAGGCAACCCTGATTTAATTGTTTTTGATTCTCCTAAAATAACTTCTGATGCTTCAGGAATACAGGGAGTGCTTGAAAGTTCTTACAATTTAGCAAATGTTACTTTTGATGCTTTTACTTCTTTAATTAGAATGGGAACATTAGACTTTGACTTTTTTGACCAACACCCATTTTTTACTATAGTTAGATATGTGATATTGTTTTTATGGGTTCCTTTTATTTTACAATTAGCAATGGATTTAATGAAAGTTTTATCAGGGGTGTTCAGATTTTAAAAAAACTACAAAATTTAAGGCACGTTACTTTTCAAAATAATGGTAAAGATATACTAAGTGTTTTACTAGACCCTAAAAACACGAGAAATTTTGCTATAGCAAGTTTAATGCTAATTGTTGCAATTATAATTAAAGGAGATGGTCTTGCTAGGTGTTTAAATGCTTCGTATGTTTCTAATACAGAGTATTGTTATTCTTTGTCTGTTTCTGCTACTAATAATTCAGTATCAGGCTACAGTTATTTTGATTACCCATTAAGAGTAAGTTTTCCTATTGACACATGGGAGTTAGAAGGCAAGGTAGACAAAGCGAATAGTGGAGGAGGAGTTTTTAGAAAAGCTTGGGACATAAACGCGTTTCAAGGATCTAACTCTAACCAATTTGATGTTGTGGCTCAAAATTTATATTCTTCAGGAGGAAACCCTGTATATGTTATACAGCCTTACATAGAAAACAACTCAACAACTAAGACTTTTTATAACATAGGAAACAATCAAGCAAAAAGAGATCAAGGGTTGTATTTTTATCGCCCTATAGACACAGCAAGTATTCTTGATTGTCAAAATGGAGATTCCCCATGTGTAACAAACCCTATTGATTACACTATTAATTTTAGAATAGACGTAGATTTTAAACCACTAAACTCTAGTAGCGATTATTTAACCAACCCATCTATAAGCATGGCACCTAATGAGAATAAAGCAATGTTATGCGATACCTCTATAACAAATCCATGCTATGCAGAGTTAGTGTCTAAATTTAATGAGACTACAAACCAAGGTTACAGAATAAGAATAAAAAGAACAGAATCTTTAGGAGTTATGTACACTTATTTAGTATGTCAATTAGATTCTGACATTCAAGAAACAGGCTTTACTACATTTGAAGGTAAAAACTCTACACAAAATGTAATGTACAAAGCATATCTTGATTTAACAGGTAATACACAACTTGATTGTGGTTATACTTCCCAAGGAACTTCTAGCCAGGCTAATGTTACTACGCTAACATCTGCTTCAGCAGGACACTTATTAGGATCAACTCAAAACAATGAAAATATTTTAGTTTGTTCTAATTGTTTTAAAACAATGCTTTACGATATAAAATTTGGGAATAAAACTACAAACACTCAAAACGCAAGATATATGATGAACGCTAACCAAACAAATGAAACAAGTGCTGCTGTTCCATACACTACCCAGGTAGACGAATCTTCAGGAAATTATTTAGATGGCAACAACAACGACATAAAGTTAGTGTGGTCTATTGGCACTACTAATAGTGCTAACGATATGAGTGTGGCAACTACAGATGCACAAATACAGTCTGCCTCTCAAATGCCTACTCAATACCAAGATTCTATAAGTTGGGTACCGAATTGGTATGGAAGTGGAAACCCTGTGGCTTTAGCCAATCCTGATAGACCCCAAAACTCTTTTCTTTATTGGTTATATGGAAAACCTGCAAGTTGGGATATCCCTGATAATTTTTATTACACTATGCTTTTTTTAAGCATAGGTAGTATCTTTGCTATGATGATGTTTATGCTTACAAGAGAAGTTTTTATTGCCACAATTATTTTAGGTATGCCTTTGTTGTTTGGAATTACCCAAGGGCTAGTTCCTTTATGGTTTGGGTTTGTTTGGCTTCTTAGTGTAATGGGTGTTATTAGTGGTAAATCATATTTTAGAGGAATATAATGTCAAGTAAGAATGTATTTATATATTATGCAGTTCCTCTAATATTAGGAACAAGTGCAGGGTTATTAACTTGTCAAATAGTAATAAATAAAATATTAGGAGTAATAAATTGAAAGAAACATTAAGTAAAGTAAAATATTTTTTACCTGCTGAAAAAATGCAATCTAATTTAGCGATATTTTTAAGCATATTTGCTTTATTTTTTGCAGTAGGTAATTCTAACGTACCATGTCTAAGTGCAGACACTTGTGCAGTAGGAAGTGATGAAGTGTTTAGTGGAACAGTAACAATTCAAAACAACACTAACTATGGAGTTAAGCTTACAGGAAACCCTACAGCAAACAGGACAATAACCTTTCCTGATGCAGATGGTACAGTTAAGTTAGCAGGAGCAACGCTGACTGCAAATAAAATTCTAGCAAGTGATACCAATGGAGAAGTTTCTGTTACAGACAAATATCCTTTTACACTAGGAACAGCAGGTCAGTTTTTAAAAGTGGCATCTACAGGAACTACTGTAGACTTTTTAACAGTTGGGGGACTAGACAGTTTAACTGCTGATGCTCCATATTTATCAGTTAACTCATCAGGAGCAATAGACAGTTCGGCAACACTTACTGCAAGTACTCCTCTTAAGTCATCAGCTTCAGGTCAAATAACAGCAAGTGATTTAGACCCTACTACAGATATAGCAGTAGGTTCTGCTACAGCAGGACAAATATTACAAGTAAGCACAAGTAGTGCCTTAGAATGGGCAGACCCTTCAGGTGGTGGAGGCTCTTTCCCTGCTATTGCTTCACAGAATGTAGTTGCAGGAGCAGTAGGACTTGAATCTAATGGTCAAGTTAGAAATATTGTAACACTTCAAGATGGTGTTAATCCTATTGCTTTAGGGACACTTCCTAATACAACTCAATCAAACTATACTATGATGCACTCACAAAGAGGGTTATACAATTCAAATGCAGATGGATTTGTTTATGTTTACAGAGAGTTTGACTCTAATCAAACTAATAATTGTGATACCCATTTATACGTTGATGTAGTATACGAATCAAGTGGTTCATTGCAAAAATGGGGTAGACAATGCTTGTCAAACGAATGGTCAAATCATTCAGGAACAAATCAACCTACAACTTTTGAATCTAGTGATAATTTTTATTCTGAAGACATGATACGTATAGCAAGGTATGGAGATAGGTATGATGATTCAATAGATAATTATGTAATAACTTATTATTCAGGTAGTAATAATCAAATGGGACAACTTTATAATGTTCCTTTTTCAATAGACACTACTACAAACACAATTACAGTAGGTACAGAAACATTACTTACTGATAGGGAATTGTGTTATCAAAACCAATCTTGTACAACTACAAAAACCACCACAAACAAGGTTGGGAATCTATTTCCAATGGTTTGGGAAAATGCTAATAATCGCATGGTTGTATTTTATAACTACATAAATAGCAACTCTTGGAGTTCAGGTTATATGGGAACAAAAGATTTTACTTGTACAGGTTTTGGTTCATCATCTGCATCATGTAGCCCTAATGCAAATTGGGAAAACCAAACTTATTTACCAGGAACTTGGACACAATATTCAAGTCTAGTGTACCCACAAATTATTTACGATAAAACAGCATCAATTTTTGTAGCATTGGTAAATTATAGTTCAAACAACCAAGATTGTAGAGCAAATAGTTTTACCTATCTTCAATCAGGAGGAATTTCAAACCAATCTTATGTTTTAGCAATAGACACAAGTGGTTACACAGAAACTAATGGAGATCAAAGCCAACCTATTGCAAGTTATAGTATTTATTGTAGTGGTAATTGGAGGCACTCTGAACCACAGTATGATTCTGTAAATGATTTGTATTTATTTTCAATTCCTACTAATGCTTCGTATGGTTCATCTTATGACTATAATATGAATTACTTTTTTATTACAGCAGATAGAACAACCCCAACTAATGCACCTATAGTTGTGGCAAAATACGATTTGCAAAACAGGTTAGCTACTTTAAATGGAATAGTTCATGGTAATTATTGTGCTAATGTTACAAATGAAATGTGTCAAGATAATGGATTTGGAGTCTTTAAAAATAATACTATTTTTGATTCTTCTAATTCTAAATTTAGTGTTTTTTACAGACCTTTAAAAGATGATAACCAATGTCCCAATGAACAATATTCAAGTACCTGTATGCAAATACTTGAATTTCAAATGGACAATACTACTAATACGATTGACCTTTCAACATTAAAAACTTATGAATATTTTGATGGAAGTAATTTTTATACAACTACAACTAATGAACCTCCTTTTTTGTGGTTAGATGCACAAGGAACAATCTTTTCTGCACAAGCATTTAGTAACCTACAATCAGGTGCATTACAAGGTATGTATAGTGCTTCTGCATTTGTAATTCCTGATAATATAGCTTCTTGGATTGGACACGTAACACAATCTGCAAATTCAGGTTCACAAGTAACAGTTTATTCTGTAGGAGCAGTCCTTGATGGGTTATCAGGACTAACCATAGGAACAGAATATTATGTTAAAGGAGATGGTACATTAGGAACAACAGGAACTTTTAAGGTTGGGAGAGCAATAGCTACAGATAAAATTTATATTACTAATGCAAGGTAAAAAATGGCAACGCTTAAAGCAAGTTGTTATGTAAGGTTTAGAAAGTTAACTAATGGTAACAGAAGAACAAGAACGAGAATTAGAACGAAGGCAATCTCGGTTAAAACCTAAAAAAAAATCTTTAGCTGAACAAGAACGAGAATTAGAAGCTAAACAAACAAGGTTGGCTCCTAGGTACAAAACTAAAGTAGATGCTTCTTTAGAAATGCCTACCACTTTTTATAGTGCTCCTAGATCTACTACTTTAAGCCCACTTCCTGCTCCCCCAAAGCCTTCAGTTGATATAAAAAAAGCAGGATTCTTTTCAGATATAAAAAACAAAACAGATCGTTCTTTAAAGTATTTAGCAACATTGCCTCAAACTTCATTTGGGAGAACACCTTTACCTGCAAGTAGATTTGGAGGTGCTATGAGTGTTCCTATACCTACTCAACTACAACCTTTTTTAGGGAATAGCATAGACCCAACTATAGGAACGTTAATAAAGATAACAGGAATACCATACATAGCAGGAGAATTAAATAAAATTCCTAATGTAAAAGAATTAAAAGATGCCTCCTGGTTAAGTATTGCAGCAGACTATAGTAGGGGTGCTCTAGCAGTAACTCCTCCGTTACTTGGCTATACATTTGCAACAGATGTTCAGGGAGGTAAAAAATGGAGCATATCTCCTACAAAAACTGATGCAGAAAGAATGTCGCTTCCTTTTGGAGACATATTATTTAGGTCTAAGGAAGATATTGAGTATTTACAAAACAAGCCAATTACAGATTCTTCTGCTCAAACAATTATGACACGTATAGGAGCAGGGTTTAGACCTATAGACGCTGCACTTACAGGAATTATAGCAGGATCACTTATTAAAGGTGCTGTAAAGCTTCCAATTAAAGCTGCTGCTAAATCTATAGGAAAAGAGCCGACTGTTATTGCTAAAATAGGAAAATTTAAAGATAACTACACGCCTACCATTGATGTTGAAAAACCTTTTGTTACTACAGTAGGGAAAATGAAAGGAAAAGCAGCAGAAATAAAAGCTAAACAAAAAGCCCAAGAAGAAGCTGTAGAAAGTGCAGCAAACTTTTTAAAAATAAGAGACAAAATAGCAGAAGATAAGCTAAATCTTTCAATAGCTAAAATTATTAAGCCTGATCTTCCTCCTTATAAATTAAATGATGACCATTTTGAATTTCTTTCAATTAAAGAAAATAGAGATGCAGTAGATGATTTAATTAAAACTAGAATAAAAGAAAGTTTAGAAGCTGACACTATAACTCCTGTAACTAAAGAACTAATAGAAAGCAAACTTTTTTTAAAAGAAGAAGAATGGCTAAATAGCTTGTCCCCTACAGATTATGCAAGGCTAAAGTTTGGAAAAGAAAACTTAGATCCTAAAGACCTTGCTTTTTACAGCAAGAAAGAAAAAGAAGCAGTTAAAAATATAAAAGATACAAAAAAATATGAATTAACACTAAAAGAAATTAAGGACTATGAAAAAAGCCCTGATTTTATAAAGAGGCAAGAAAAAAAACGATTAGCTGAAGAACAAGCTTTAGCTAAAGAAAAAGACGCAGCTATAAAAGAGGCAGAAAGCTTTGACAAGGCAGAATTTTTAGAAAAAGGTAGGTTAAAGGCAAAAGAAACGCAAGATTACATCAAAGCACAAAAAGACAGAGATAAACTGCTAAAAACTGTTAAAGATAATCGTGCAAAGCGAGACGCAGCAGAGAAAAAAGCAACCCAAGATATACAACAACAAAATAGAAACAAAAGATTATCTGAAGCAGAAGATAAACGAATTGCAGATGCAGAAAGCCTACTTAAAACAAAAGACGCTGATTATGAAAAGTATTTATTAAAACAATTAGCAGACGCACAAAAAAACAAAAACCCTGAAGCTTTAGCATTTTGGAAAAAATTTTTAGATGAACACCTTGCAAAGAAACCTGTAGAAAAAGGAGATGATTTTCTTACAAAGGTAGAAAAAAACGTAGAAGATGATGGAAAATTTGGTGGAGAAAACAAAATAGGGACAAGACCTAATAAAGACCCTTTGCCTAAAAAAGATACAGGAGATAAAGGAACTGAAGTTAAGTTTGATGAGAACAAATCTTCTGCTCCTACAAAAGATAAGCTTTCAGATACAGGAGAAAAGCCAAAGAAATTTTCATATTATACTAAAAAGCTAGATAGTAAAACATATAATGAACTTTTAGCCAACCCTACTGCATTTAAAGTAAACGATATTATAAAAAAAGCTTTTGCTTCTGCTTCAACATATTATGGTACGCCTCAATCTAAAGAAGACTTTAAGGCGTGGCAAACTCCTGATGGAAAACTAGGGGTTTCTTATGAAAGTAGTGATTCCCCTTCTTTTGAGGTTATATTAGCAACAGGAAATGAAATAATACTAGATCCTTTACCTAAAGCCGATCCTAAAGACAAAAACAATCCTTTTAAGCCCTGGACTGAAATACCAAACCCAAAAGCAACAAATGTTGTAGTTCCTAAAACAATTAAAGTAGACAAAGATATTAAAAAGCCTAAAGCACCTCAAAAAAAAGATACGTCAATAAAAATTCCTGATGAAATGGCTTTAGCAAAAGGAAAAATTGTAGGTAACAAAATACTTGTTGAAATTCCTAAACCAACTAAGTTTTCAGAACTAATTACTACAAAAACCCCTGATACAACAAGAATTACAAGTAAATCAAGGGTAGAAGAAAAAATAGAAGACCCTGAAAAAGCCAAAGCTAAAGATCCAAAAGAAGAACCTGAAAAAGCTAAGATAGAAGAAAAAATAGATGAAGATGCGAAGCCAAAAGGCAAAGTCGTAAAAGAAAAAGGCAAGTCTAAAACAAAAATAAAACTACCTAGAAGAAAAAAAATAAAAGACATTAAACTAGACAAGCCTAATCAATATGGTTACTTATTTACATGGCAACAAGGAAACCAATACCCTGTTGCAAACCTTTTAACTAATAAAGTTAGGTATACAAGGGTTAGACCTAGAAACCTACCCATGGGGAACACAGTTGCAGAAACATTTACTGTATTAAAGTCTAGTAAGCAAAAACCACAAGTAAGAAGACTTGATATTGGTAAGTTCTTTGCAAACATATCTCGTGGTGGAGTACAATTTGAATTAAAGAAGAAAAACTTAAAAAAGAAATATAAATACTAGGAGAAGTTATGGCTGAACCGAGAAAAACTATTACCCCTTCATATATGAAGGGAACATCAAGTGGAAGCAGGGCTGACAGAATATTACGTGAAAGGGCTGCTAGAGAAAGAGATGCAGTAAGAGAACAAGATAGAGTAAGACAGTTAGCAGCTACCATAGAGCAAGAAGAAATTGGAAGCCAATATTATTCATCTGACCAACAAGGCAGACTAAGGCAAAACCCAATCAGTCAAGTTGCAGCTATACAAAAAGAAGCAGAAAGAGTTAAAGCTGTTTTAGACAGAGAACAAGCAGCTTCAGACAGAGAACAAGCAGCAAGGGAAGAAAGAGCAAAAAACCCTTATGCTATAAACACAGATATACAACAAGAAGAATCAAGAAATCAAGGTAATCCATTAATAAATGCTAGTAACGTAAACCCTTCAAAAGACCCTCTGTTCAAAGACGCAGTTGAAAAAGCAGAAGCAAGACCTCGTAGACCAAAACCTGCTACCCCACAAGATTCACAAGAATTAGAGTTAAAAGAAAATAAATATGGAATAGGCTCTATGGGTTTATTGACAGATGCAGAGATTCAAAGACAAGACGAGGATATTAAAAAAGCAGCAGAGGAAAAAGCAGCAGAAGAAGAAGCTAAAGCAAAAAGAAAAGCAGCTAATTTAAGGGCTTCTGAAGAAGTCTTAAGAAAGCAGGGAATGATAGATAGAACAAACCAAAGGGCTTCTGACCCCTTGGCAGACGAACCTGCTTTTGGTAGTGCAGGATATAATATATCAAGAGATTTCCAAGAAGCCCTTGCTCCAATAGAAACAGCAGGTGCTTCACAAGATTTAATTGATTGGAGCAGAAAAGACTACGAAGCTTCAAGAAAAGCTGCAAAAAACCAAAAAGAAGCCGAAGCTGTACTTTCAAGAGAAACAGCTAGAATAGAGGCTCTTATAGAAGAAGAAAACAAAAAATTAGAAGATTCTTCTTCGCAAAAATTTGCTAAAGACACTTCTCCTAGATTTGTCTCAAATGTAGATATACAACAACAACAAGAAGATTCTGAACGAGGTAATGTTAATGTGGTGGCACCTGCACCCATGCCTTTAGAAGTAGCAGAAAAAGTAGCTGCTGCTGAAATTTTACAAGATTCTAGATTTTTTATAGGTCAAGGCACAGGAGAAAGTGAAAAATCTCTACAAAACCCTTTTGCTCCTAAAGGCACAGATTATGTAAATGAAGTTATCCCTGCCGAGGCAGATAGCATAGTACTTGATAATCCTACTGTTGATGGAACAACAAGATTGTCAAGTGAGGCGTTAGCATCAGCTTTAAACACAAATAACCCTTATCAATATAGGTCTGCATCAGAAGTCGCTTCAATTCACAGCACTTGGGCAGATGAAGTAAGAAAAGCCCAATATAACGAAAAAGCTATTCCTCAACCTGATTGGGCATTACTTTCACGAATTAGAGGGTTTAGTCAATATGATACATTTGAAGAAAACGAAGCAAGAAAAAACTCTGTTGATAAAATACCTTCAAAATATAATGCTACTGAACCTAGCTATGGTATAGATGCAAGAATCCCAAATTACGGATTAAGTCAAAAAGACTACGATAAAGCTTTAAAGCTAAATCTTATTGAGCCTTGGACAGAAAACACTTACAATCAGTTGCAAAAAAGACTAGAAGAAATTAAAGATACTACTAAAGTACAACAAAGCAATAATGCAACTGAAGTAGAAACTAATTTTAGTTCATCTTCTGCATTAAGTGATAATACAGTTGGGACTATTTCAACAAGTGAGTTTACAAGCCCTAGCAAAGCACCTGATGGATCTTTGTCCACGTTAGCTTTAAACACAGAGCAATCTTTTCCTGTTCAAAAAGCTAACGAAGTTATAAAAGAAATTGATGCTGAAGACGTAAAGCAAATTGCTTTTAACATAATAGACAAAGAAGGACATGATAAGTCTCTAACCCCTGAAGACTACAAAAACAACCCTGTTATAAATGGGCAACCTGTTAAAGAATGGACTTTTTCAGATTGGGAAACAAAATCTAATAAAAAAGTAAAAAAAGACCAATACCCTAGTGTTATAGTATATAAAGCAGATGAAAATACTTGGGCAAAAGTTGATTTAGAATCAGGAGTGGTTAATACAATAAGGACTAAAAAAGGAGAAGACCCTCCAAGTAGATGGAAAGTTCCTTTAAAGGCAATAAAAGTAGCAAAAGAAAACACCCCTCCTAACCCAAATTTACCTAGTGGATTTATTGTCTTAGAAACACAGAAAAAAACTCCTAAAAACAAAAAATTCAATGTAAGAGGAAAAGAAGGCAACCCTGGGTATACAGTTGGGGTTACTAAAGGACAAGTTAAATTTAGAAGACGAGCACTCATAAGATAAAGAGGTAAAATATGTTTGGTAAATGGAAAGAAAAGTTTTTCAGAACAAAAAAAACTCCTAAAAACAAAAAGTCTAAAAAAGAAGGACAACAAGATTTCTTTGAAAGCTACGAAGAAGGGTCAAAAAGCACTTCATCAGAATTTGGATTTGCTGAAGGAACTGCTTATGCAAAGAAAAAGAAAAAAGAGGAGAAAAAAGCTGCAAAAAAAGAAAAAGACCGAATATCAAAAGCACAAGCAGATAAAGATGCAGCAATAATAGAAAGAGAAGCTAAAAAAAGCTTTAGGTCAGGTGCAGGGGTAGAAATATTAAAACCTCAAATGTTTAAGTACCCTTCTAGGATAGCTGTAAAAGTTCCAAAGCCTGAAGACACTAAATATGTAACCATAGACCTTAAAAATGCAGACGTGTTACTTACAAAAACTATTCCTGAAGGAACTACAAGAAAAGACAATATTAAAATTGTAACAGAAACAGATACAAAGCCTAAATTAGATGAAATAAAGCTTCTTGGTGCAAAAGTAAAAATATTAGATTCAGGTGCAGTTGTTTATGACAAAGTTCCCTTAAAAGGGAAAAAGAAAGGCTTTGTAAAAGCTACATTTAAAAATGTTGGTGCAAAAGGCAAAGGAATAAAAGGATATGCAGCTAGATTAAAGAAAAAAGCAGGTCGTGGACTAAATATAGAGTTTTAATATGAAAATTAGAGACATAATATACATATACGCATATACTAAGCTTCTTAGAGGGGTGTTCAATGCCAACAGGTAAAGGTTCATACGGAAATCAAAAAGGAAGACCCTCTAAAAAGAAGCAAAAACCACTTAAGGAGATAAAGATACCTTCTGTAGTTGCCTGGAAAAATCCAAACAACTATACTATCCTTGATTTACAATCAGGAGACATATTGTTTACTAAAGAAAAACCTGAAGGAATAAAAGAAGGCAAAGGCATAAAGAAGACTATGACTGTTTTAGCCACTTCAAAGAAGCTGCCACCTATAAAGTCCTTTACGAGTGGACAGAATACCTTTAAAATATCTTCTAAAGGGCTTACAGTCCATCTTAGGTCTAAACGCCCTTCTAACTATAGATACCTGCGTATAAACAACAGGAATCTAATCAAAAGAAGGTAATATGAGAGAAAACAGCAATCTAGGGATCATATTAGGGTTTTTATTAGTAGTAGCAACTATATTTTATTATCTAAATGGTAAAACCTTATTTTCATAAGTACTAAAGTACTCAATTTCAGATTTTTTTTACAAAAACTCAAACAAACATAGAAAAACCTATTGACACAATTTCGGAATTTTCAGTAGGATTGGAACTAATTTACTTTTCTTTTACTCTTTTCTTTTTTTGTTTTCAGAATTTTGTTCGGTAGGTTTTCACAGCTTTCTTGTTCACTATACAGTACACTTCTTCAGATAATCCTAAATATTCTTTCTAAATATATAAATTAGTTATTCTATGATCTTTTACGTAATTACCCTTGTAATAATTCTAATTACACCTATAATATATATATCCTTTCTAGAATAACTTGGATTAGAAGGTTTTACTCAAATTACGACTTTCTTTATTGTGTAATTTATATAGACTTTCTTTATTTGTTTCATTTTACTTCTAATCCAAGTATTCATTCTAAACTTTCTTAAAAAATTCTATATTATATATTTTTAAATAGTCCTATGCGAAATCACGCAATTCCAAGAAAAACGACTATTTAGAATTTTAACCATTTTTTAGGTATTTCTATGCTTAAAAGCGTCATTTTGAGTTCAAAATACGTCATTTATAGCAGGATAAAAAAACCTAAAAAAAAAATTAAAACAAAATATTAAAAATTCTCAAAATATAGATCTTAAAAAGACATTAAAAAACAAAGAAAAAAAACATATTAAAACCTGGATAAAAAAAACTTAAAATAATTACTAAAAAAATTAAAAAAAAAATCAAAAAATTTTTTAAAAAAAAATAAAAAATTACTCTTTTTTTTAAAATAGAAATTAATAAAAATCTATATAAAAACAAAGTATAAAAAAACTAATTATAACAGCGTTAAAAATGACGCTTTAAGCGTGTTTTTTGCTTCTATATGTTGGATTGTGTCAAGTGCTGCATTGATTGACGTTAATATATAACCTTATTTTAATATTTAATAAATAATAAGTAGTAACAAATAATTAATAAAAATAAGTATAAAATATATAATAATTTCCCTTTGCAGCTATTGACAAGAGAATTTATATTTATTACTATATATAAATAATGCAACATTACGAAAGGAATTTAAAAAATGATTGTAAAAAAAATTGAAGCTGGAAATACTATTAAAATAAAGTTTAAAGGTAAGAATTACGATTTTAAAGGTCATAATTGCAATATTCATTATGGGTATACTCATAATGAATTAACAGAATTATTAAATCTTTATAATGTAGAAAATAAAGCAGCATTTAAAAATATAAACCAATTTTTTAATTATGGTAAGAATTTAAGACAATTAACAAACAGTAAAGGATATACAAAAAATGGATAAATCAATTAAAAAGTTTATCGTAAAAAATGAAAGTAAAATATTAAATTTTATGTTTTTTGAAATTGGTATTATATTAACTTTAATAAGTTTAATTTTATTAGGGTTAATAAACAATGAAATAATACCATCAATAATTTAAAGGAAAGGTTAAAAAAATGACTAATAAAGAAATAATAGAAAAATACTTAAACAATGAAAATGCTAGAAATAATAATTTAAGATCTATAGATAATAAATTATATTCTTATGATCTTAAAATTTCAGAAATTAAATACCATAAAATAATTTTATTTGATTATGATATTAACACTATTGAACAAATAACAGGATATAGAAGCTTAACAACTCGGCAGCATCTAGGGATATTAAAAAGAGCTTTAAAAAATGACGTTAAGAAGGTAATAATAAACAATATATATTCATATAGCAAAATATAGAAAGGAGTAGTAAAAAAATGAGTAATAAAGAAAGTGCATTTTTAAAAGATCATTTAATTTTTTATGGGTTTGGAATGACTAAAGAAGACAATGAAAAATTAAAAAATGAATTTTTAAAAATAGATAAAGAAGCAACAAAAAACATTAAATAAACAATTAAGTAATGCTGCTATAAACACGCTTAAAGCGTCATTTATAGCAGCATAGAAAGGTTAAAAAAATGTTAATAGATAGAATAGATAAAGAGTATAAAGGGTATTTTATAACCATAAAAACTTATCATAGCTTAAAAGAATTAATAATATACTCTAATTGTTGTGACTATCAATATTGCAATGATAAATTTTTATTTCATAAAGATAAATTTATTGATTATTCAGAAAATGAAATTTTAAGACAAGCTAAAAAATTAATAGAAAATAGTAAATAAACAAAATAGAAAAGATCATATAAACACGCTTAAAGCGTCATTTTAAGCAGCATTAAACCAGGTATAAACACGCTTAAAGCGTCATTTATAGGAGCATAAAAAACCAT
>CEQN01211846.1_pt1 | contig 25714 bp, 22 predicted proteins | sample 427011 | NCBI WGS metagenome assembly CEQN01 (sample SAMEA2621277, study PRJEB7988) | marine metagenome | biome: marine biome (ENVO:00000447); feature: deep chlorophyll maximum layer (ENVO:xxxxxxxx); material: "saline water (ENVO:00002010), including plankton (ENVO:xxxxxxxx)" | depth 120 m
CATTTGAATCTGTTACATCACCTTTAACAATTTCAACATTTCCCAAAGTTTCTAAATCTGTAAAATCCATAAACGGGAGATCAAATACTCGCACAGATTGCCCTTCAGCTAACAACATGTTTGTTAACTGTTTGCCGACACTACCTGCACCACCAGTGATCAAAATAGGTTTCATTATGTTAATGTAGTCCCTTTCATTCCTGCTTTTTCTATAACTGTTTGTGCACTAGATATTAAAGTAGCTATCTGTGTCTCAAAACTAGCCCAATCACCAGATGTTTTAGTTTCCAAAAGAGTAGCTGCCTCTCTCATAGCAGTACGAGTGGGCGGAACACTTGGCATAGTTTGAAAGAAAAAAGTATTACTAATCTCTTCAAATTTTTCAACAATTTCATCAATAGACTTAGCCCAGCTTTCATTTTGAGAAGCTAGATCTTGTGATATTTCCCTACACGAACTGATTGTGTCTTCAAGCATTTCTTGACCTGATTGCATATAATATTTCTCCTTATATCTGCAAAGGGCGGCCAATTGGCCGCCCTTTAATATTCTAAACTAAATCCCTTTTGGAAAAGTATTAATTTTCAGAAGAAGTAGGTTGTTCTACATTAACCACTTCCGAATCATCTTCATAGTGATGTTTAACTTTGTCCAAGTCAACAACATCTAATCGATTAAATCCTTTACCGTCAAATTTGTCATAAGGGAATGGTTGGAATTTTTCAAACTTAGCTCCAAACCTCTGCCTACTAGGTCTCTTATCATAAGGGAACCTAAATCTTTCAGGACTTTCAGGTTCACATTCAATCAATTCGTAATTTCGACTTCCAAGACCAATCTCGTGACCAGTATTAATACTTGTTACTTCACTTTGACTATGGAAAGTGGCAGCAGCAGCTTCAAACTTCTTATCACCAACATGATGAGCTTCCATCAATTCAGCCTTAGAACCTTTTATGCCTTCTGCTTCTCTAGCTTTATCAACACAAGCCATATCAATAGCAACTGCGTCTGTACTAGCAAATACTCCCAAATGAGGAACTATGGGAACATCAGCATGACCGGCACAATCACATGCAGGAGAAACATCTAATGCCATATTGATATATCCAACTTTTCCACGACCAACTGCTTTTTCTACTCCTAAGCATGCATCTGCTATAGCTGCATCAACTGCATCAAATTGAATAGGAGGAATGTCCATTAAGCCTCTTGGACCCATCACTCCAAAACAACCCAAACAGTTAGCACATTTATCCCCATCCCATTCAAGTTCATCTTTCTCATTAATATGATAAAGATTGAAAGGACAACAATCTTCAAGAATTTCCCAATCTGGAGTATTAGCTTTACCTTTAAAGTTTTCAGGATGGAATACACCAGCAGCACCTAATCCATAAGAAGGATGGCCTCCCATGTGTACGTTAAACTTTCCTCTTTTAGATTGAGCACCAATTCCCAAATTTTTCAATGCACCACCAATTACTCCCATGCTATGACCCTTAAAGTGAGTCAGTGCAATTAAAGCATCAGCAGCAGCAATTGCTTGAGCAACATAAGCTTCTTTCAAAATATATCCTTCAGGAATATCTACAACAAAGTCGCTTGTGCCAATAAATCCATCGGCACAGATGAAAGGGCAACCTAAAGTTGCAGAACTGTAACCATTTCTCTCTGCAGTTTGAAGAATATCAATTTCTGAAGATCTTGATCCCCAAGGGCTGTATGTGGAAGTAGTAGTATCACAGACAAATGGTCTTCCACCTAATTCTTTAATCCTATCCGCCAAAGTTCTAGCATACAAAGGCCTCAAATAAGCAGAGTTATTCCATTCTCCACAATGAACCTTAATAGCTACAATATCATTAGGCTTAATCATTTCATCTAAGCCTGCAGCATCAAAAACAGTAATCATTTTTGAAGACAACGCTGTTTCAGTAGATTCTGAATGTGCGTCCATATAATAAACTTTCGATTCTGACATATTTCCCCCTAATACCTCTATAAGAGTAAATTTACTTATCGTACGTACGCGCAGAGTAGCATTCCAACCTAATTGTGTCAATAATTTCACTTAATAATCAGTAAAAGATAAAATATGATTGATAAAAAATTTTACCGACTAAATGGAGCTGATATGACACTCAATAATATTGCCTTGTTCCCACACAATACTTCTGTAAATTCATTAGGTAATTTAACTATAGACAATTTAGATATAAATGCTCTAGCAGACGAATTTGGAACTCCTCTGTATGTGTATGATGAATCTACTATCAGGTCTATTGCAAAAGAATACAAAAGTCAGTTCCAAAACTTATATCCTGATACAAAAGTAGCGTACGCATCAAAAGCTTTTATGAGTCTATCAATGGCTAAGATAGCTAAAGATGAAGGATTAAGTTTAGACGTTGTTTCAGGGGGTGAAGTATCTATAGCTGCAAAAAGTGGGTTCCCCACATCAGAGATGTATTTTCACGGCAATAATAAAACCCCCCACGAATTATCAGAAGCTATTGACTTAGGGGTAGGAACTATAGTCGTTGATGGTTTTCATGAACTAAGGCTACTAAATCAAATTGCAAAAGATAAAAATGTGATTCAAGAAATTATGCTTAGACTTTCTCCTTCAGTTGATGCCCATACTCATGGACATACGACTACAGGAATTTTAGATGTCAAATTCGGTTTTTCAATAGAAACCGGTGAGAGTTCTCAAGCGATAGATGAAAGTTTAAACTCAAGTAATCTAGATTTAAAAGGAATCCATTTTCATTTAGGTTCTCCAATTTTTGAATTAGAGCCGTACTCTACAGCCATAGATACTGTTTTAGATTACTTAAAACCATTTATAGAAAAGGGGTTGAATTTACGAGAATTCAGTCCAGGAGGAGGATTTGCTATAGGTTACGTTAGTAATGAACCACCTCCTCCTATATCAGCCTATGCAGAAACCATCACATCTATGTTGATTAACAAATGTAATGATTTAAATATACCAACCCCTACTCTAATAATTGAACCTGGACGATCAATAGTAGGTAGAGCTGGAGTAGCTATTTATACTGTTGGTGTCATTAAAGATATCCCCAATGTTCGAACTTACGTGTCTGTAGATGGAGGTATGGGAGATAATATTAGACCTGCTCTATATGGATCAAAATACGAGGCAGTTGTTGTAAACAAAATGAATAATCAATCTAGAGAAACCATCACCTTAGCTGGGAAATACTGTGAATCTGGTGATCTACTGATAAAAGATATTTCTTTACCACCAGTCGCATCAGGAGATAGAATCGCAATTCCAGCTTCGGGTGCCTACTGCCTTTCTATGTCAAGCACATACAATATGAATCCAAGACCTGCCGTGGTAATGATCAATAATGGGACAGCAAGGTTAATCAGACGTAGGGAGACATATGAAGATTTAGTGTCTTTAGATCTAGTTTAAAGTGTTATTTAATCAATCACAGAAACCTTATATTGTTTACTCAATTTTACTGATCAACACATTACTGTTTGGTACTACCGAAATTTTTGGAGGAAGTACTAATTCATCAGTCTTAGTAAATTTTGGCGCCCTATATGGATTATATGTATCGGAAGGTCAATATTGGCGACTATTAACTGCAATGTTTTTGCATGCAGGCTTTTTCCACTTTGCTTTAAATTGTTTAAGCATCTTTATTATGGGCTCGTTGGCTGAATCTATATTAGGACATAAAAAATTTCTATTCATCTATATATTTTCAGGAATTACTGCTAGCTTTATTAGTCTTATTTTTTTACCTTCATATGGAGTAGCTATTGGCGCAAGTGGAGCAATTTTTGGAACTCTAGCTGCTTTAGGGGGATATTTCTTTATTTACAGAAACAAATTAGGTGAATTTGGAAAACAAAATTTTAATGCTATTTTGATTCTGGCATTAGTAAATTTAGCATTTGGTTTTATGGGGTCTGGTGTAGATAATTGGGGACATATTGGAGGATTGATTGGTGGAATAATTGCTGCAGTTTTAGTAATCCCAAAATATACCCGCAAATGATTTGTGAATTTGCTATGATTCTATTTCAAAATCACTCAGGAGTTTTCAATGGTTTGGGAAGATGAAATTAAGGAATTAAATCATAGACTAAATTTAGCTCAACAAATGGGAGGCAAGGAAAATGTTGAACGTCAACATTTTTTTGGCAAACTAACAGTTAGAGAAAGAATTAAACTGCTAGTAGACTCAGACACCTTTAATGAAGCCTCTGCATTGGCTGGTGCTGCGTCATACGAAAACAACGAATTAGTTGATTTCACTCCCTATCCCAGAGTAATGGGAACTGGCAAAATTAATGGTTTTCGAGTACTAATCGATGGCGGAGATTTTACAGTGCGAGGTGGATCGGGAGAAAAAGGCACAGGCAGTCAACCCAGCCCTTTGAAATATGCGTCTCAATGGAGATTACCTTTAGTACGATTATTAGATGCTGCAGGTGGAAGTGTACGCACTTTTGAGCAAATCGGAAGAACATACACCCCTGATGGACCTAGTACTGAACTAGCTGTAAATTTATTAAATGAAGTACCTGTTGTTTCAGCTGTTCTAGGATCTGTAGCAGGGCTACCTGCTATTGAAGCTTGTTTGTCACATTTCACAGTAATGGTAAAAGATACTAGTCAAATTTTTGCTGGTGGACCACCTGTCGTCAAAGCTGCTTTAGGATATGAAATATCAAAAGAAGATTTGGGCGACTATAGAAGTCAAGTAATTAAAACCGGTGTAATTGACAATTTAGCAGATACTGAAGAAGAAGCATTTGAAATGATTAGAAAGTTTCTGAGTTATATGCCTTCTAGTATTTGGAAAATACCCAAACGAATAGAACCTAAGGATGACCCAAATCGGAAAGATGAAGAATTGCTTTCTATAATCCCAAAAAATGTGAAACGTAGTTACGACCCATACAAAATTCTCGATCATGTATTGGACAAAGATTCATTTTTTGAAATATCTCCATTTTACGGTAAGGCTAGAATTACCGGATTAGCCAGAGTCAATGGTTACCCAATTGGAGTAATGATTAATAATCCTCGACATTTAGGTGGATCCACAGACATTGCTGCTGGAGAAAAGTCTATGAGAATAGTCAGTTTATGTGACACTTTTCATCTTCCTATAGTTTCTTTTGTAGATGAGCCCGGATTCATGGTAGGAATGGAAGCTCAAAATGCTGGAATAGTTAGAGCAGGCGCTAGGATGGTTTCTGCTTTAGCAAGAAGTCAAACTCCTTGGATCAGTTTTTACATGAAACAAGCATATGGAGTAGCAGGACAATCCCATCACAGAACAACAGGTATGTATCATCGGTATGCATGGCCTTCAGGAAGATGGGGATCTATGCACATAGAGGGAGGTGTTTCAGCAGCTTACAAACGAGAAATTGCTGCTTCTGACGATCCTGTTGCAAAACAAAAAGAAATAGAAGCTCGTCTTAATGCTATGGCGTCACCATTCCGTACAGCTGAAGCGACTGGAGGAGCTGGAAACAACCATGGAATAGACATAATTGATCCTAGAAATACTCGGCCATTATTATGTGATTTTGTTGAAATGGCTCAAGAAATGATTGAAACTCAAATTGGTCCTGCACCAGTACCTTATACACCCTAATCAAAACAGGAGATTAAAAATGGAACAAAGACAAATTGGAGATACAGACTTATTCGTTTCAGCTTTGGGATTCGGAACTTGGGAAATGGGTTCTACATATGGTGCGATTGATGTCAAAGAGGCTAGTGAGGCAGTTAATTCTGCTATAGACCATGGAATCACATTATTCGATACAGCAGAGGTATACGGCCCATATATCTCAGAGGAACTATTGGCAAAAGCTTTGGGGCCAAAAAGAAAAGACATCGTATTAGTGACAAAAGTGGGATTTGAGTATTCCAAAGAACCTAAAGTTACTGGAAGAAACTCAAAATATGACCACATTATTGAACATGCTAACGGATGCTTAAGCAGATTAAATACCGACTTTATAGACCTATTATTAATACATTGGCCAGACCATGACACACCTTTTGAAGAAAGCATTGGAGCCTTAGAGCAATTGAAAAATGATGGCAAAATCCGTCATTATGGAGTTTCAAATTTCACTCCTGAGATGATGGAGGAATGTGAAAAATATGGTCATATTGCAGCCAATCAAGTGGGATACCATATGTTTGACAGACGAATGGAGTCAGAGGTTTTACCCTTCTGTAAAGAAAACAATATTGGATTCATGGCTTATGGAACCTTAGGATTTGGATTACTTTCTGGAGCTTTCAATAAAGAAACTAGTTTCATTGAATCAGATTGGAGAAGTAGTGGATTTGCATTTAGATTACCTTTATTCCAGCCTGAAGAATTTGAAAAAGAAATCAATGTTTCTGAAAAATTAAAAATCATTGCTAAAAAATATGACAAATCCCTTCCTCAAATGGCAATCTCTTGGACATTAGGCCATCCAGCAGTATCTGTAGGATTAGTAGGAGTAAGAAACGAAAAAGAACTCAAAGAAAATGTAGCTGCTGTAGATTGGAAAATCAATTCAGAAATCCGATCAGAGATAGATCAAGTTTTTGAGGAGGAAGGAGTTCCTACTCACGTTAACACTGATCAAGCAGTTTAATAATGACGATTACAAAAGCAGTAATTCCTGTAGCAGGGTTAGGAACTAGATTTCTACCAGCGACTTTGGCTGTTTCAAAAGTAATGATTCCTATTGTAGATCGGCCATCAATTCATTATGCAATTGAAGAGTTACATCAAGCAGGTATTACAGAAGTAATTTTCATTATTTCTCCTGATCAAAAATCAATTAAAGATTATTTTCAACCACGCCCTGATATAGAAATATTACTTCAAAATAGAGGTGAAACTGAACTTTTAAAAAATATTCGTTCAATTCAAAATTTAGTTTCAATAAATTTTGTCACACAAAAATCACCATTAGGATTAGGGCATGCCATCCTCCAGTCCAAAAAATTGATTGGAGATCAACCATTTGCAGTGTTATTACCTGATGACCTTATTTTTGGTAATGAATCCACAACGTCAGAAATGATAAAAATTTTTTATCAAAACCCTGGGATAATTCTTGCAGCTAAAAAAGTTAAGGATGAAATGATTTCCAAATTAGGAATTATTGATCCTTTAAATATTAATGGGAATCAAATTCATGTTAAATCTGTAATTGAAAAGCCTGATTTAGAAAATGCCCCGTCAAATATTGCTATTATAGGTAGATATATTCTCCCCAAAGAAATTTTCGCAAAACTAGAATCGATTCAACCTGGTGCTTTAGGTGAAATTCAACTTACAGATGCTATTGATTCATTGATGACAGAATTACCTTGCGTGGCATATCAATTCACTTCAGACCATTTTGATATTGGCACTCCTGTAGGATTAGTAAAGGCGAGCGTTTACCAATCATTAACCAGAGAACACATGAGTGAAGATGTCTCTAGTTGGATAAAAACAATTCCTTTGCTAAATGAGGATTAGAAATGACCATTTGGAAAATTGTATTTTGGATAGTCATCACCATACTTCTTACGATACTAATTTATGGTTGGTACATCACTATAAAAGAGCTTCGAAAATGGCGCCACAAATAATTATCTAAACCAAAACAAAACCGCAAACGTATACATTAGCCAAACAAAAATTACCGGTAAAATAAATATATCTTTCATTATTATGTCTTCTGGTTTTTCGCCTTTTCCTTTATATACAACAAGATACAAGTATCTGAACAAACCACAAAAAACAAAAACAGCAGAAAAAATCATTAAATTATTTGATGGTAAATTTTCAGCTAACAAAGTATAAGCAAAATAAAGTATAGCTATAGAAATCGAAATTATTACCAAAGTAAATTTCAATTTACCTAATTCATAATTATGTAAAGAATCTCGGGTTTCATTGGAGTTTGATGAATTAAGTTTTTCTGAATATCTTTTTGATAACGCAATGAATAAAGCTCCCAGTGCAGTGCAGATATAAAGCCAATTAGACATAGGTATTTCAATAGCTAGTGCTCCTGATAAAACTCTAATGATAAACCCCGTAGATATTGAAAAAACATCAAGAATAAATACATTTCTAAACAGAAAAACATATCCCAGCATAATTAACAGATATGAGATCATAGCAACTAGGAAATCAATCCCAATAAAAAAGGCAACAAGAATTGCTAACAAGCCAATAATCACTGACGAAATTCGTGCAACATTTATCGACAATTCACCTGATGCAATAGGTCTATATTTTTTTGTGGGATGATTTTGATCTAATCGAATATCTAAAGAATCATTAAGTAAATATATAGAAGAACTAATTAAAACAAACCCTACAAAAGCATAGGAACTAGTAAAAAATATCTCCCAAAAATCGTCAACAAACCAAGATTCATTAAATGAAAAAACCATAGGTAAAAAAATTACAAAGTTTTTAACCCATTGCTTAGGACGTGAAGATTGTAAAATTGATAACAAAACCTTAATCATGAATACATACTATCTCAAGAATCATTGATATAAAACAAACCTTAAATCTGTTTTTCATAAATGTTAAAATGTCTCAAATTTAGAGAGGTAATCAAATGTCTGGACATTCAAAATGGTCAACTATTAAACATAAAAAAGCTGCCACAGATGCTAAGCGGGGTAAATTATTTACAAAACTATCTAAAGAAATCATAGTCGCAGCAAAAATGGGGGGTGGAGATATAGAAATGAATTTCCGACTGAGGATGGCTGTACAAATTGCTAAAGATGCAAATATGCCCGCAGACAATATTGATAGAGCAATTAAAAAAGGATCCGGATCTGGAAGTGATGGGGAAGCAATGTCTGAAATAGTTTATGAAGGATACGGACCTGGAGGAATTGGAATTATGCTCCAAACGTTGACTGATAATAAAAATCGTACTGTTGCAGATATCAGATCTACCTTATCTAAGGCAGGGGGTAATATGGCTGAATCTGGAGCAGTAGCATGGCAATTTGAGCAAAAAGGTGTACTAGTAATAAATGCAGTTCAAGATCAAGCTGAAGAATTAGCTATGATAGCAATAGATGTAGGTGCTGAAGATTTTGAAACATATGACGGGACTCTTCACATATATTCCCCACCTACAGATTTAGAAAATATCAGAAATACATTTTCTGAACAAAATATCGATGTTTCATCAAGTGAATTATCACTAATTCCTAGCAATACGATTTTATTAGACGATAAAAAAGCTGTTCAGACACTCAAACTTCTAGAGCAACTTGAAGATCTAGATGATGTTCAGAAAGTTTTTTCTAATGCTGATTTTTCTGAAGAAGCCATGATTAGTTTCCAGTCATAGTGTTCGTGGATTTTTTTAGTATAGAATTTGATCATATGCCACCTAAAGAACTTAGGGGCAACAGTAGAGCCTATTGGGCTCAAAAAATTGCTCCTAAAAGAGCATTCCAAGATGAAACAATTATCAAACTCAGAGAAATAAACCCAGGATTTATGGGGAAAATTAAAATACTTTATAAAGCATTTTATTCTGGTAAACCTATTGATATTGACAACCTAATCACAGGCATGAAATATGCTCAAGATTGCTTACAATTGGAGGGAGTAATAGAAGATGATACTCCTGACCATGTAATAAGTGTTTCAGTAGAATATCAGCGGGTAAAGACCATGAAAGAAGTGAAACTTATAATGGAAGTTACAAAAGTTTAGAGGCACAAATGATTTCAAAAATTTCAGGAAAAATCTATGCTAAACATACTGACCACATCGAAGTTGAAATAGGACATGGCATAACTTTGGTGGTGTACATGCCTCAATCAAACATTAATAGTTTAATTGAAGAAGATACCACTGAAGAAATTTTTACTTCTCTTCAATTACGACAAGATAGCATAACAATTTTTGGTTTTTTGGATCCTCAAGACAGAATCACTTTTGAAATATTAATCACTATTTCAGGAGTAGGCCCTAAACTTGCTGTTGCAATATTATCTTTAATGAACTCAAGTGAAATTTTTCAAGCAATTGAAACTGAAAATTCTCATCTTATGACACAGGTACCCGGAGTAGGAAAAAGGACTGCTGATAGGATGATATTGGAGTTAAGAGGTAAATTAGAAGCCCCACAAAACTCTGTACTTACATTTGAATCAAACAACGAAATCATCGACTCATTAACTGCCCTAGGGTACTCTACGAATGAAGCAAAATCTGCTGCTTCTAAAATTCCAACAGGTCAAAATATTTCATTAGAAGACAGAATACGTATAGCTTTACAAAATATTTCATCAAATGACTAATTACGACGATTGGGCAGAAATTTATGATGAAATATATTCAGAATATAAAGATGATTTGCATTTTTATCAAAATATATCGTCTGACTCAGAATCTATTTTAGAAATAGGATGTGGTACGGGAAGAATTTCAATTCCATTAGCTCAATCTGGTAAAAAAGTTCATGGAATAGATATTTCTCCAAAAATGATAGAAATTGCTCAAACAAAAACGAATAACACTCTTACTAACCTTTCTTTTCAAGTAATGGATATGAGGGAATTAAATTTCAAACAACAATTTGACACAATTTTAATTCCTTTCAATGGTTTCCAATCACTTTTAAATGTCTCTGATCAAATCAAATGCTTAAAAAACATCAGGAAACTTTGCCATAAAAAAACTAAAATAATTTTTGATGTTTTTTTCCCCGACAAAGAAATATTTGAGCAAAAAAGCTCAAATTTCTACTTAGTGTCCCAAAAAACTCAAAAATCCTTAGAAGTTTGGCACAAGACAAATTTTGATTTCTTCAATCAATTACTTCATACGGATTTACGAGTAATACAATTTCTTGATACCCAAAACCCTAAAGTTAGTTACAAATCTTTCAGCCTAAGATATTGTTATCCACAAGAATTAATCTATTTATTTGAGATCTCAGAATTGCAAATAGTTAATATGTATAGTGACTTTAACAAAACACTAGATGCAACAAACCAACTAGTTATCGAGGCCCAAATTATTTAATGAATAAATTTAATTTAATTTCTGATCTCAAACCTACGGGAGATCAACCCCAAGCAATTGAAAAAATTTCAGAAAAAATTTCTAATAATGTTTCTGAACAAACATTATTAGGTGTAACCGGAAGCGGAAAAACTTTTACTATGGCTGGAGTAATTGAAAAAGTGCAAAAGCCCACACTAGTTTTAGCTCACAACAAAACTTTAGCTGCTCAACTTGCTACCGAATTCAAAGAATTTTTTCCACAAAATGCTGTTGAATACTTTGTGAGCTATTATGACTATTATCAACCCGAAGCTTATGTACCTAGAACTGATACCTATATAGAAAAAGATGCCAGCATAAATGAAGACTTAGACAAACTACGACATTCCGCTACTCGTTCATTACTTACACGCAAAGACGTATTAATTGTAGCGTCGGTTTCATGCATATACGGGTTAGGAAGCCCTGAAGAATATCAAGGATTTGTTGCATCAATTGAAAAAGGAGAAACAAAAACTCGAAAATCACTAATAGAACAATTAATTAATATGCAATACGAAAGGAATGATTTCGATTTATCCAGAGGAAAATTTAGAGTTAAAGGAGATACAGTAGATATTTTCCCAGCTTATGAACAAATTTGCGTCAGAATAGAATTTTGGGGAGATCAAATTGATAGGATTTCTACAATTGACCATTTAACCGGTGAGATTTTAGGTCAAAGAGAATTCCTTGAAATATATCCAGCTAAACATTTTGTTACACCTGAAGATAAAATTAAAATGGCTATAAAAGACATTAAAACTGAATTATCAACACACCTAAAACTTTTAAATTCAAATGGAAAATTACTAGAGGCCCAAAGACTAGAATCAAGAACAAAATATGACATTGAAATGCTTGAATTAGCTGGATACTGTTCTGGAGTAGAAAATTATTCAATGCATCTCTCTAGGCGTAACCCAGGCAGCACTCCATATACTTTATTAGATTATTTCCCAAAAGATTTTCTTTTATTCGTAGATGAATCTCATATGACTATTCCACAAGTCCGAGGAATGTATTTCAGTGATAGATCAAGAAAAGAAACTTTAGTGGAACATGGATTCAGACTACCTTCTGCTTTAGATAATCGCCCTTTAAATTTTAATGAATTTCAAAATCGTATTCACCAGGTGGTATATGTTTCAGCCACGCCAAGCGTTTTCGAACAAGAAAGAAGTAATGAACACATTACAGAACAAATAATTAGACCAACAGGACTTATAGATCCAGTTGTTGAAGTAGTTCCGGTTGAAGGTCAAATTGATCATTTATTGGAAACTGTTTCAGAAAGAATAAAAAAAGGCGAAAGATGTTTAATCACCACTTTAACCAAAAGAATGTCAGAAGAATTATCAGATTATTTAAAAGAAAGCGGAATTAAAACACAATATTTACATTCTGAAGTCGATACTCTTGAGCGAAGTGAAATTCTTAGAGATTTAAGATTAGGAGTATACGATGTCATAGTTGGAATTAATTTATTAAGAGAAGGATTAGACTTACCTGAAGTCAGTCTTGTAGCAATATTAGATGCTGATAAAGAAGGGTATTTACGATCTTACACTGCGCTAATCCAAACAATTGGAAGAGCTGCTCGGCACATAGATGGAAAAGTCATTATGTACGCTGACAGAATTACAAATTCAATGAAAACTGCAATAGATGAAACAAATCGTAGGAGACTTCTACAAGAATCTCATAACAAACAACACGGTATTACACCTAAAAGTATTAACAAAACTATTAAAGATATCAATGAAAGAATAAGAAGTATTTCTTGGGTAGAACAATCTAAAACTGAAACAATTTCTAACAAGGAACTTCCAAAAGAAGAAATAACTAATTTGATAAAAGAGCTAGAAATTCAAATGAAAAAATCATCAGAACAATTAGAATATGAAAAAGCCGCAATTATAAGAGATCAAATTATAGATTTAAGAAAAGTACTATCTGATTAAAATACTTTTTATCAACTTACTATTTTATTAGTACATACCTTATTTAAATTGACAGCCCATTTTCTCAAATATAGAATAAAAGTAAATCATAGGAATTAAAAATGACAAATTCAGCTACAGTTTCAGAAGATGAAGTCTTAGAAGCCCTAAGAGATGTATATGACCCTGAAATTCCAGTAAATATTGTAGATCTAGGTCTTGTATATGGAGTCTCTATCACGGAGGCAGACGTAGAAGTAACAATGACATTAACTTTTGCAGGTTGTGGAATGGGACCCTACATAGCCCAACAAGCAGAATGGAGACTTGCTGAAATTGATGGAATTGAAGATATTAATGTTGACCTTGTATTTGATCCTCCATGGAATCCTGAAATGATTACAGAAGAGGGTAAACGTCTTCTAGGTCTCGATTAACTGATATGACACAACAAAACCCCGCACAAGCTAGAGCAAAAATTGAGGCTATGAAGCGTCAATTCGAACAAAAAAGGCAAATCGATTCATCTCTCGGTGGTATCAAAAACAAAATTGGAGTTTATAGCGGTAAGGGTGGGGTAGGAAAAACTACTGTCGCAGTAAATTTATCTGCTGCACTTGCTAATTCAGGTCACTCTGTTGGAATACTTGACGTAGATATTGATTGTCCAAATGTTGTTAGAGCCATGAAAATATCTGAGCAACCTATGCTAGACGAAAATAAAAAAATGATCCCCGCGGAAAGATTCGGGGTAAAAGTTATGTCAATGGCATACTTTCAAGAAAATGAAGATGAGGCGACCATTTGGAGAGGCCCCATGATTCACAACGCAATCAATCAAATGTTGCAATCAACAAATTGGGGCGAATTAGATTATTTAATTGTCGACCTACCACCTGGAACTTCAGATTCACCACTAACTGTAATGCAAACACTTACTATGGATGGGTTTGTAGTAGTGACTACACCCCAAGAACTAGCAAAAATCGATGCAAAAAGATCAATAAATATGATTAAAAAGCTACAGGTAAATGTTTTAGGAATAGTAGAAAATATGTCTGGTGGTATTTTTGGTTCAGGTGCTGGAACTGAAATTGCAAACGAACTTAATCTTGATTTTTTGGGATCTATTCAACTCAGACAAGATTATCAAGACACATCAAAACCTGCCTCCTTATTAAATAACGAAATACTTAATGAGTATGAATCTATCATCCAAAAATCTTTAGTGAATTTATAATTAAATTAATTTTGCCTTATTAATAAATTCTTGAAGTTTTTTCTCTGGCTCATCCCCTAAATGGATAACTATAGGCTTCCTGCCTATCGAGTCAAGAATTTTGAAATCTCCCTGAATTTGAGAATTCATCAAATCATAAAATGAAAAATCTTGTGAAGGAACTGTTATGTCAAATTCTAAATCATTAGAAACAAATTGAATAAATGTGCCTATGTCAGGACCTCCCTTAAACAATTGTCCCAATGAATGTAAATAATTTGGTCCTAATGCTTGAATCACTGGTAGTTGAAATTTAAAAGCAAGAATTTCACCAAATAAATTCATCAAATTGACAATTTGAGTACTCGGATCAGCAAAATATAAAAATCCCACATAATTATTTTTATCTAAATCCTGAAAACAATTAATCAATCCATCAAATGAAATTGTTTGTTCTAAAATATCAATTTGTTGTTTCGAATGAATCAAGTAATTTGTTTCATTTTTTGATGATTGAACATCAGGTTGATCAAATGGATTAACTTCCATTATTGCCCCTAAGCTTGATACAACTAATTCCCATACAAACAATTGAGGAATCAAATCACTACTGTCAGAAATTGAAACATTTAAAATCTGTTGCGTAGAAGATGTAATTGTTTCAAAAGAAAATTCCGAACCCTTTTTTAATGAAAAAAGTAAATCATTTCTGTTCATATGCTGGTCATTATTATTTATAATTATAGGAATAATGCCTTTGTTGTTCTTACCTAAACTTTCTGCTATTAATTGTTGTATCCATTCAGAAAAACCTACAAATTCTGGATCAATGCTAATTAACATCTTATTTTTACCTGTTAATAAACCTTTCAGAATAAACTGGGCAATCTCTTCACATTGATTCAGATATTCTAATTCACTAAATTTCTCAATTTGATTTCTCAAAGAGCTAAGCAAATCATCTGAACTAACTCCACTCATCAAAGCAGGAAACATACCAAAACTAGATAAAACTGAGTATCGACCACCTATTTCTTTCATTCCATAAACAACATCAGAAAACTTTTTAGAAATTGCTATTTCTTCTAATTGAGACCCTTTGTCGGTTATCGCAATGAATGCATCTCCAGGAGAATCAAACATATTATTGATCTCCACATGATGATAAAAATATTGAAAAATCATTAATGTTTCTAAAGTAGTTCCAGATTTTGAACAAACTAAAAACATAACATCTGAATCTAGAGTAAAATCATGTAATTTTTGTAAATATCCTGGATGATAATTTTCTACAAAACATACTTCTATTTTTTTGTCTCTGGATAAATTATCTACTAATACCTTAGCGCCTAAACTACTTCCACCCATCCCAATTACAATTAATTTACGAAAAGGAATTAATTTATATTTTTCATATACATTTGAAAACTCCAAATAATGAGTAATCAGTTTTTGAGGATCCACCCAACCTAAATATTCTTGAGAAGATATATTTAACAGATCATCAAAATACTCATAATTTTTATCTAACATCTTGGAAATTACTGAATTAATTTCAGATAATTTCTGTTTTAAGTTAGAAGAATCAGAAACCAATAAATCCTCATGAAAATTAATTTAAACAAAATTTAGAGTTGATCTCTTGCTTGAAATATTTTGAATCAAATCATCAAATGAATTTTGGAATGCGTTTAATCCATCTTGTAATAGTTGATCTGTAATCAAATCTAATGAAAGGCCTAAACGATTTAATTGGTCTAAATGTATTTTTGCATCAATTAAATCATCTGTAATTGCTTCGTCAAATTCTCCATGATCCAAAAAAGCATTCAATGTTGGGTCAGGCATAGTATTAACAGTGTTTTGTCCTATAAGTTTCTCTACGTACAAAACATCAGAAAAATTTGGGTTTTTAGTACTAGTGCTTGCCCATAAAGGTCTTTGAAGCGTAGCACCTTCATTAGACATTTCATAAAATTCAGAGCTAGAAAATTTGTCGACAAACAATTCATAAGCTAATTTAGCATTAGAAATTGCAGTTTTACCGTGTAAAGCTTCAGGCACTGATATATTAGAGTCGACAGCAGTATCAACTCTACTTACAAAAAACGAAGCTACTGAAGAAACATTTGAGGGAGATTTTCCTTTAGAAATCAATTTCCGTAACCCTTCTAAATATGAATCAATTACCTGATTATAAAAATTTAAAGAAAATATCAAAGTCACATTAACATTAATTCCTTCTGAAATCAGTTCAGTTATAGCAATCAAACCTTCTTTAGTGCCAGGAACTTTTATCATTAGATTATCTCTATTAATTTGGCTTACTAATCTTTTGGCTTCTTCAATAGTACCCTTAGAATCATTAGCTAAGTGCGGGTTAACTTCCAACGAAACAAAACCATCCGATTTATTTGAAGTTTCAAATGTTGGTTTCAACAAATCTGCAGCAGACTTAATATCTTGAACAGCTAAATTTTCATAAATTTCTAAGTCAGACAGATCTTTAGAAATTAATTTTTTTATATCTTCATCATAAATTTCACTTGATGAAATTGCTTTTTCAAAAATACTAGGATTTGATGTAAGCCCACGCACACCTGAATCAATAATTTTTTTTAATTCACCGTTGGCAATCATTTCACGAGACAAATTATCATACCAAACAGACTGACCTAAATTATTTAATTTTACTAACCGAGTATCAGGCAAAAAAGCCTCCATTAACTAAAAATTACATTGTCAAACGACGATACAGGACTAAAAGACGTTCAGGTAAGTCATTAATATCATCCAAAATTTCATATCCCATATCTGAGGTCATAGTTTTTAAATAATCATGACCTGATTTATCAACAGTTAAACAAAATGAATTGATTCCTATTTTTTTAGCTTCATCTAAAGCCATTTTTGTATCATGAACTGCATATTCTTTTTCAACCCCTTCCCTACTATAACCCCTGTCTTGGGGCCTACCATCACTTATTAAAAAAAGTATTTTTGTTCTAGCATCAATCTGATTTAATTTATGAGCCGTATGTCGGATAGCCGGACCCATTCTAGTAGCGTGCAAAGGAGCAATTCTATCAATTCTTCTTTTTACTTTGTCAGAAAAATTTTCTTGAAGATCTTTTACAGTGTAATATTCAACATTCTCTCTACCATATCCTGAAAACCCATAAATACCGTACACGTCACCTATAGCTTCTAAAGCATTGATCAATAAGACCATTGATTCCTTCTCTACATCAATAATTCTTTTGTAAGATCTTCGCATTTGTTGGCCTCTTCGAGTTCTGAGCCAAACCATATATTCAACTGGGTCATCAGGGGCGTCCCATTCATCTTGTCTTCCTTTTCCTTCGTCGATTGCTTCAGCTGTAGATGCGCTAGTATCTAAAAGAAAAGCTACAGCAACATCTCGTTGAACTTTATTACGTCTCCAATAAAATTTTTCATCTGGACTAGAACCTGCTTTTATATCAACCATGTTTTCTATGACATCATCAATATCTATATCTTCTCCATCACTCAATTTTCGTTCTTTTCTCAACATTTCTGGTACCATCATTTCAAATTGACGCCTAATTCTAGTGACTAAAGTACTATATTCATTAAGTGTTGAAGAGAAATAAGCAGGATCCCCTTCTTGCATCAATTTTTGTTTAACTATGCACCATCTTGGCTTATAGTCTTCAGCCCTAAAATCCCATTCATCATAAACAAATGTTTCAGGTTCTCCCGGTTGCAATTCTCCACCATCTTCATCAACATGAACATATTTTCCCTGATTATCATCAGGAGATTGTGGTAAGTTTGTACCAGCCTCTTTAATTAGATTGTCAGCAAACACTCCACTAGATTCCTGAATTTCACCTTGAACAGTTTGCATGTCTAACTCTGCACTATTCTCTAACAACTCTTTCAATTGATCTTGAGTCAAAGGGTCGCCTTGAGCACCACCAGATTGATCCTGTTGTTGCATTCTCATCTCATTCATCAATTGTGACAATTCTGGTTTAAAATCTCCTCTATATTCAACTTCTTGCATAGTTTCATAATCTTCTTCGCCTTCAGGTCTAAGTTCCATTTCCATACCCATCCCCATATCCATCAACATTTGTTCCATTTCATCAGGATCCTCATAATCTTCTTCATCATCAAACGATGGATCTTCCCAATCCTCTTCTGGAATATCTTCATTAGGTATACTAGCTATAATTGCATAAATTCTTATGCTAGCCTCAGCTGAATCCTCTACTAAAGACTCATGTAGTGTGACTCTCTTCATGATTTGAATAATTTGCTGAATCTCAGATTTATATTTAAGTGGGATAGAAACTCCTTCATATTGTTGAAGGCTAACTCTCAACATAAATTCTACTATCGCCTCTCTAGCAGGCAATTCTTTAATATCAGGACGATCATCTAAAGAATCATTTTGAACTTGTAAATAAAAGGTTTTAATTCCTGGATATTCAACTAGTACTTTTGCATCTAATCTTGCACTTTCAACAACAGTAAAAATATCTAAAGATAATTGCCTGTCTTCAAACAAATTAAAAAACCTTTGCATGTCACTGATCCAGGCTTTCTCTAAATTTTGTGATGTCTCTGAGAATTCAGTTGTTGAGGAACTTTCATCTAATATTTCATTAGATTTTTTAGAATTCTCAATTGCATCTAATTGTTTTTTTTCTAATATTGCTCTCAGATCATCAAAAAGTGCTGATTTTTTATTAAAATCAAAAATAAAACTCCCGAACTCCAAATGCGCAACTTGATGCGTAGATACAACTTTAAACCAAGCAAAATTCTCTTCTTTAGTAGGATATCTATCAACAATTGTTGGAACAAAAACAGTAGAACCTTCAGTAGTTGGAGAATTTTTGGAAACCCATCCTATATTTTTTTCAACTAAAGCCTCAGTAGAAGAAAGCTTTATTTCAGCTCCTGCCAACCCTCTACAATACATTTCCATAACTGTCTTGATTCGATCAAATTCTATTCCAGAAGATAACATCTCTATCGTGTTTTCAGAATGAGCAGATTCAACTTTAAAGTATGCGATGCCAGCATCTGGATTATTTTGAATTACATTAACCCCCTCTTCATACCATTTACCAAATTGAGAAGTAGTTAATTTTTCAAAAATCATTGGGGACGAATTTATGAAATCTGGCATTGCTAAAGGTTCAAATTCCAAAAGAGATTCACTCAAAGCCAAAACAACACTATGTTTTTCTTGGTCTAATTCTGCTAATGACTGTGATATTTCCAACATAGTCCCTGGAATGTTGGTACCACCATTTTTAACTAAGTTTTCTGCCAGTTGTAAAAATCTAATTCTTTCATCTGGATCAATTCTTGGTAACGCTTTTGCTCCAGAATCAAAAAAACTTTTCACTTCTCTCCATCCTGTTTCTACTAAAGCTGTAGCCAAAGACAAAAATGCATCTTTATCTTCTCCTACCAAAGGAAAAATTTGTTCTCCTAAATTCAGACATTCTAAAGCTAGATCATAAGATCTATGAGCTAATTTATCTAAAAATTGTGAGAAGGTTTGAAGTTGATTGAAAGATAGTTGTGACAATAGAATTGGACTTAAAACAAAAAAACGACACGCTAAAGTGCTAGATTTCCATGTGCCCTTATAGAGTTGATCTCCCAAGGATGCCCATTCTTCAATATGCCTAGATCTTAATTGACTCATAGTACCAGGACTAGATTCAAAATAGGCAGAAGCTAAAGTAGGAGATTCATTACATAACTTTTCCCCACATTCCATCCATTTTTCAAAATAACTATACGGCATCGATTTCAGCACTGAAGGACTAACGGCAAAAAAATGTGCTGCAGATTCCCAGGATCTGACTGTTTGGGATGCTAGAGAAATTCCCTGTTGGTACCAATCTCGAATTTGAGATTCTGATAATGCGTCAGGCATTTCAGAAAGAGAACTAATGAAATTTTTTTCAACAGACTCAGGAAATTTTTTTAACTCAGGCCATTTATCATTTATAGAATCTTCGGACATTTGAATTCCTTATCAAATTTTCTGTAGAAATCTATTCAAAAATGGATGCAATGATTTCAGTAATACTTTGCTGAACAGAGTGATCATCAGTTACTGCCCAATTTACAGATACTTGACAAGCCCTGCGTGGAGGAATTCCTGAAGCTATCAATTTACCTGCATATATCAATAACCGAGTACTGGCACCTTCACCTAATCCATGTTCTTTAAGGTTTCGGATTTTTTCTCCTAGCTTTGCAAGTTGGCTAGCTGTTTTTTCATCTACGCCTGCCTCATGTTGAACTATTTGAGCTTCTATTTCCAAAGGTGGGTAATCAAATTCAATAGATACAAATCTTTGCCTTGTGCTGTGTTTCAAATCTTTCAAGGCACTTTGATAACCTGGATTGTATGATAAGACCAACAAAAATCCATCAGCAGCTTCTAATAATTCACCCCGTTTTTCTACAGGTAACATTCTTCTATGGTCTGTAAGAGGGTGTATTAAAACTGTAGTATCTTTACGAGCTTCAACCACTTCATCCAAATAACAAATACCACCAGCTTTTACTGCTCTAGTTAAAGGGCCATCAATCCATACTGTTTGATCCCCTTCTAACAAATATCTACCAACAAGGTCACTTGAAGTTAAATCTTCATGGCATGCGATTGTTACTAAAGGAAGATTTACTGAATCGCTATCATCTGTACGTTTTGAGTTTTTTCTTAATTCAACTCCCAATTTATAAGACATATATTCTACAAACCTAGTTTTTCCACATCCAGTTGGGCCTTTAAAAATCAAAGGCAATCTTTCTCTATATGCTGCCTCAAATAGCTCAATCTCATCACCTACTGGAACATAATAAGGTTCTTCGTCTAATTGGTATTCTTCAATAATATAACTTTTGTATAAAGTCTTAGTTGTCATATATATTCAGCTCCTAGTCACTTAAAGTTTATTATTCCAAATATCTTTAACAGTTTGCTCTAATTCTGACTTAGTGCCACTGTTGTCTATTTCAACATGTGCATGCGTAATTCTTTCATCTTGAGGCATCTGAGATTTAATTCTTGAAATTGCATCATTTCTACTAAGATTATTTCTATCTGCTAGCCTAGCAATAACTATCTCTTCTTCAGACGTAACAACCCAAATCTCATCAAAAAGATCTTGCCAATTGGCCTCTATTAGCACAGCTGCTTCTACAACAACAATAGATTCATCCGAAATAATTGAAATACGTTCTTTAATCATTTCATAAATTAACGGATGCATTATTGAATTTAGTATATCTAAATTTGAAGGGTCAGAAAAAACTATAGGCCCGAGTTTTTTTCTATCTACAAAACCATCATCCCCTACAATTTCATTTCCAAAGGCATTAACCACTTGGTCAAAACCTTTTGTACCGGGCAAATAAGCTTCATGTCCCAAAGCATCCCCACTAATGACATGGGCACCCAAACTTTGCAAAATCTCTGACACGAGGGACTTCCCAGTGCCAATACCTCCAGTTAAACCAACTTTAATCATTTTTACTTCCTGAGGAATAAGTCATCAAGACATTCTACAGGAAGCGTTTTTAGAGGGTCAACAAGTGATTTTATATCGAGATTTGTTGTCACTTGGCATTAAGATATAATTTGGGCAATAAAAATAATGGAAAACAAAGATGAATACAATTCTAAGAAATATACCAAGTGTGTCTTCTATTATATCTGACAAGAGAATAGAAGAACTTTCTCAAGAAATTTCATCAGAAAATGTCACATATTTAGTAAGAAAACATTTAAATTCTTTAAGAAACAAAAAAAACTTATCTTCAAATGAAGCTCAAAGTGAATCAATAGTTCAAGAAGTATTAAAATTAGCAAAATCCGAATGGCCTGAATGGCCCATTCCAGTGATTAATGGAACCGGAGTTATATTACATACTAATCTGGGTAGATCTCCATTAAGTAAATCTGCTATCGATGCATCTATCAAAGCTGCTCAAGGATATTCTAATTTAGAGTTAGACCTTGAAACAGGAAAAAGAGGGCCTCGACAAAAATCAATCAGCAATATTCTAAATCAACTTACTGGATCTGATGACGCTTTAGTTGTCAACAACACAGCATCTGCACTTCTTTTAACCTTAACCTCTTTAGCTAATGGCGGAGAAGTCATCATTTCACGATCTCAGGCTATAGAAATTGGTGGAGGGTTTCGTATTCCAGATGTACTAATTCAAAGCGGAGCCAAACTAATAGAAGTTGGCACAACTAATAGAACTTACGTACAAGATTATGTAAACGCAATATCGGATAACACTAAGGCCATTCTTGTTATGCATGCTAGCAATTATAAAGTTATGGGTTTTACTCACGAACCCAAAATAAGTGAGTTATCTGAAATTGCTCAAAATAACCAAATCCCATTAATTCATGATGTTGGAAGTGGGTGTATTAAGGACCCCACTAAATTCGGATTATCTCCAGAACCAAGACCTCAAGATAGTATTCAATCTGGTTCAGATATCTGTATGTTTTCAGGAGACAAGCTTTTAGGTGGCCCTCAAGCGGGCATTATTGTGGGCAAAAAATCATATATATCTCAAATTTCAAAACACCCTTTGGCTAGGGCGATAAGGATAGATAAAATTAACTTAGCTGCACTTCACGCAACTTTAATTCATTACATTAAAAATGAAGTAGAAGAAACTATTCCAATTTGGCAAATGATATCTACTACTCAACAATCATTACTTGAAAGAGCCCAAAACATTTGTTCCCAAATTAACTCTGAAATCAGTATTATCAAAACATATGCAACTATTGGGGGAGGAAGTTTACCAGGTGAAAAGCTAGACTCCTACGCCATCAAAATTGAAGGTGATACAAGTAATGAGCTAAGTTTTAAATTAAGGACTAGTAAAAACCCAATTATGTCTAGAATAGAAGATTCTAGTGTATTAATAGATTTAATGACAATTCCTCCAGCATTAGACGAAGTTTTAATTGAAGAATTAAACAAAATTGTGACCAATTAAGTAATTAAAGTAGTGCGATGGATTTATTTCAACATAATGCTGAATCAGAATTAAAGCACGCTGCACCTCTAGCTGAAAGAATGAGGCCTACCAAATTCAATGATTTCATTGGTCAAAACCACATACTAGGGATTGAATCACCTCTCAGATCAACTATAGAGAACCAAAACTTACCGTCAATAATTTTATGGGGCCCTCCAGGAACGGGAAAAACTACCTTAGCTAACATATTAGCTTCCAAAATTAATGCTCATACTGACCATTTGAGTGCTGTATCTTCAGGAGTATCTGAAATCAGGCAATCAATCAATGATGCTCAAGATAGATTAGGACATAATTTACAACGAACAATTCTTTTTATAGACGAAATCCACAGGTTCTCTAAATCTCAACAAGATGTAATTCTGCCATTTGTAGAAAACGGCACAATAACTTTGATTGGAGCTACCACTGAAAACCCTTCATTCGAGGTAATTGCCCCCCTACTTTCAAGATGCAAAGTTTTTACATTACAGGCCTTAAATGCTAAAGAGATCTCTAGAATTCTAATCAATGCTCTTAACGATCATAAAAATGGGTTAGGAAGTAAAAAACTCACACTTTCAAATGATGCTTTAGAAATAATTTCTCTTACTTCCAATGGAGATGCGAGATGGGCCTTGAACACATTAGAACTCATTAGCTCCTATCATAATAAATCATCAGAAATCACTCTAGAATCTGCCCTAAAAGTTATTTCAGATAAGCCCATGAAATATGACAAAAAAGGAGATTCACATTACGACACTATATCTGCTTTCATTAAATCTGTTAGAGGATCAGATCCAGACGCAGCTGTATATTGGTTAGCCCGAATGATAGAAGCAGGCGAGGATTTAAATTTTATTTGCCGACGACTGATAATCTTAGCCGCAGAGGATATTGGTTTGGCAGATCCAAATGCAATTTCACTGGCAATGGCTGCGCAACAAGCATGTAATTTTGTAGGTATGCCAGAATCAAGAATAATTTTGTCCCAAATCAGTATTTATTTAGCATCAGCTCCAAAAAGTAATTCTGCTTATTCAGCTATAAACTTGGCACAAAATGAAGTTAAAAACTCGGGTCCAATCCCTGTTCCTTTACATTTAAGAAATCCTGAAACAAAATTTCTTCGAGAAGAAGGATATGGATTAAATTATCAATACCCTCACAATTTTGAATCTGGATTCGTGAAAGAGAATTATTTACCTGAGGAAATTCAATCAAAAAAATTTTATTCCCCTACCAAAATTGGATTTGAATCAAAAATAATGGAAAGAATGAAAAAATTATGGGGACAAATTAATCAGTAGAACTAACTCCAACATTAAACATCTTACGTGCAGTCCTAATACCTTGAATAGCTACAACTGTACCTCCAGCTGCTACAGCAATTGGAGCACCTAAAAACATCGCTATAGTCCCAGTCATAAAACCAGCCATTCCGCTAAAACCCCATCCAAAAGTTTGAAAACTTAAAGCTCGCCCTCTCATGCCAGGAGAAACAGTAGTCTGCAACATGGTATTGATGGAAGTCTCGTAACAAAGACCAAATGCATAAGTCAAACCAAGTAAAATTGTAGAGATCCAAAAAATGTCGGAAGTGGAAAATAAAATCAAACCCAAACCAAATCCAGTCAATCCCACAGTTACCATTAGTCCTTTATTTTTCACTTCAGGTAGTAAAGTGATTAGTAAAGAAGTGATTGAAGCTCCCACAGCGCCTGCTGACATTAAATATCCTAAACCTATAGAATCAACCCCTAATTCGTCTCTAGCTATAATTGGCAATATTGCTTCTACAGACCATCCAAAAGTTTCTGAAGTTAACACTATAATAATCAATAATCTAACTTTTTTATTGAAAAATAAACTTTTCATTCCTTCCATCAAATCAATCAAATATGTATTCCCATATTGAATTTCTGGTGAATAAATTCCTTTTACTCGAGAAATAATGACAGCAGAAAAAAATAAAAAGACAGCACATGACCAAGGAGCAAAAGCAAATCCAACTTCTTCGAGTACCCATCCTCCATAAACAGGAGCAACAATTGCCATGATAGTAATAGAAAAAAAGTTGGTAGCAGATGCTTTCAACAATTGATTTTCTTTAACTAATTCTGCAGGAATTGCTAATTTACATGTAAGCCTGAAAGAAGCTACAGAACCTGACAAAAATGCAATTAATAAAATTTGCCAAATCTGTATTGAATCTAAATACAAAAGCGACCCAAAAACTAATGAAATAACACTTTGACAAATCAGAGCTATTACCATCACGTTACGTTTATTTAATCGATCAATAAGAGCACCGGTAAAAGGACTAAAGAATGCTAAACCGCACCCACCGAGACCTGCTGCCATTCCCACCA
>CEQN01212162.1_pt1 | contig 25624 bp, 23 predicted proteins | sample 427011 | NCBI WGS metagenome assembly CEQN01 (sample SAMEA2621277, study PRJEB7988) | marine metagenome | biome: marine biome (ENVO:00000447); feature: deep chlorophyll maximum layer (ENVO:xxxxxxxx); material: "saline water (ENVO:00002010), including plankton (ENVO:xxxxxxxx)" | depth 120 m
CCACTTCTAATATCAATTTCGACACCGTAGCTTTTTGGAACATCAAGTAAAATTTTCGAAGAGTTTATTTTATGAGCAATTAATTTCATCATATAAATATTTTAAGTAAGTTTAAAAGTTTTTGTTGTATGTTTGTTTTTATATGAAACTAATTGAAAATTTATATAGTTATAATTAAATAATGCAAGACCTCAATGCTGTAAAAGAGAATGTATATGAAGTCAATTACAAATTGAGCAAGTCTTCTCTTGTTATACAAAATTTTGGAAATGCAAGTTCTCGATTTGAAAACACATTTGTAATCAAACCAAGCGGAATAAATCTAGAAGCTCATAATCATTCTGATATGGTACAAATGGATTTAAATGGAAATCTCATTGATGGTAGTCTTAATCCATCATCTGATGAGCCAACTCACAGGATTTTATACAGTGAAAATAAAGATGTCGGAGGCGTTGTCCACACTCACTCAAAATATGCTTCAGCTTTTGCTCAAGCTAATGTTGAAATAAAAAACTTTGGAACAACTCATTCTGATTTTTCTGAAACAAGTATTTTTGTTACAGACCAGCTTGCAGAAGAACAGGTTGTAAATGATTATGAATTAAATACTGGTTTAAAAATAATTGAAAAATTAAAAAATGAAGATGTAGGTTTTCTAGATGTTCCGGGAATTCTTTCAATAAGACATGGCGTCTTTGCTTGGGGTAGCGATATTTACGAAGCATTTAAAAATGCAGAAATTATTGAATATATTGCAGAACTTTGCTTTATAACTCAACAGATAAACCCTTCTGCAAAAGAAATAGAGTCATATATATCGCACAAACATTTTTCAAGAAAGCATGGTCCAGACAAATACTATGGACAATAAATATTTTATATATTTATATAAAAACAGATTTCTTTTGCTTTATATTCTTTTCGGGTTTTTAAGCCTAAGTGCAGAATTAATTTTAAGAAGTTTCCTTCAAAACATTATGGATACTAATCTTGCAAATTTACTAGCTGTAGGCATTGGTATATTTATAGCTTACTTTTTAAATGTCAATTTTAATTTCAAAGTGCCAAAAAATAGAATAAAAATATCAATAGTCTATTTTGTTTTAGTTTCACTACTTTCAATATTTATTCAGTATACAATCGGTAACTTCACAAAAATTAACTTTTTTCAGAACAGGTTTTTGCTTTCAGGTGCATTGTTTTTTATTGCCTATTTACTTCACAGAAAATTTACATTTAGAGATTATCAAAAAGTTGGAATAGCAATTCACCTAAACAAAATTAACGTTATTGATGATATTTATAATTTAGTTGGCAATTATCCAGACTTTATCCAAGCGGATTTAATAGATTCAACATACAATAAAGACAATGTTTCAATAGACCTTGAAAAACTTGACGAGATAGCATCAAAATGGCCAGGTAAGAAAATTCAACTACACATTATGTCAAAAAATCCTACTGAGTGGATAGATAAAGTTAAAAACAGAGATTTAGAAATATTTTTCCATCAAAATGATGGTCAGAGCCCAATACAGATAAAAAATAATTTTTCAGAATTAAACATTGGAATCGTTGTAGAACATGATAATACTGAAGCTGAACTTAAAAATATAATACAGGCGTTCAGCAACATCATGATATTGTGTATTGAAAAAGCAGGCGAATCTGGGCAAGAATTTAGCAATAAATATGATCCAATCATTAAGAAATTAATTGACTTAACAAAAAATAAAAATAATAAGATTACTTTGGATGGGGGCATGACCCCAAATATTGCTTCAAAATATAATGTTGCTGAAGTAGTTACAGCTTCATCAGTTTTAGGGAATCCTAAGTCTAAATTGCAAATAATAAATTTTCAAACTTCACAAAAATATGAACATCAAAAATGAAGTTTGAAAAAAAATTAATTCATAATATATTAAATATTCTTAAAGAAAATAACTATGTCCTTAGTGCTTCAGTAGTGGGCTCTATTGAAAATAAATCATTTGATCAGATATCTGACATTGATATCGTAATTATTTTAGACAATTTGTCTTTTGAAAAAATGGATTCTATAAAGAATAAGTTGTTAAAAATAAATCTATCTGATTACAAATTAAATAAAAAAATAATAATAAATGATACTTTTGGTCCACTTAAATTTGATAATAAAGATAAACTTGTGTTTCACTTAATGATTTATGATGTTTCTTCGCATTATAAACATGTAATTAATTCACCCTTCACTTGTTTTGATTGGGAAAGAACTAATTTATTTACGAATAAACCAATGAAAGATATATTTTCTGCAAGAAGGTTAATGCTAAACGATTTCTTATCGTCTAGGAGAGGCATTTACGATTATATTAATGACATAAAGAATAAACAAATATCCTATAGAAAGTATGTTGAGGATACAAATGGAAAAATTAAAGAAAGCAAAGAAACGTTTGATCTGGACGACCGACACAAAACTGAATACGGTTTTCATATTGTAAAAAATACTATAACTAATTATATAAAAGCATTGGAGGGACTAAATAAACGCTATGATGGCGAAGAGTTTTTAAATAAATGGAAAAAGTTTGAACCAGATTTATTTCTAAAATATTCAAATTTTTTTAATGACTTACATAGGAATAAATTAGAAAAAGCATATAAAACAAACCTTGATGAAAATACATTAATAAACTTTCTTGATGATTTTTACGAAATTATTGAAGAAAAGTATAAAAATTCAACAAAAATTTTACTAGTCAGGCATTTGAGAACCAAGCTTAATGATGGACGATTTTTTGGACAATATTTTGATCCAGATATAAATGAAAACGAAACAGTTGATTTAGAAAATTTTAAAGATTTTGAATTAAGTAAAATGAAAATTTATAGCTCTCCTATGAAAAGAGCATTGCAAACTGTTGAAAAGTTTGAATTTAAACAAAACCTTTTAATTGATGATAGATTGTTGGAATTAAATTATGGGGATTGTGATGGATTAATGTTTGAAGACTTTTTAGATAAATTTCCGGATTACAAAGAAAAAGTGAATTCAGAAGATGATTTCACTTTTCCAAACGGAGAAAGTTACGATGATCTTGAAAAAAGAACACATGAGTTATTAGAAGAAGCAAAAGAAAATAGTATTTTATTCACACATCAAGGACCGATAAGAACAATTCTTGGAAATCTCTTTGGAATTCCTCCAGGATTGTATTTTAAAATACAAATTCCACACGCAATACCACTTGAAATAATAAAAATTGGCAATAATTATGTTCCTAACATTAATAGAGAAATTTTTGGATCTATATTTAAGGACTTTAAGTATGCATAGCGATAAAAGATTGGGTTTTTTTTTAGAACCTAGTTCTGAAATTTATGATTTAATTACCAAAAAGAAAGAATTATTCAAATTAACTGGTCTTAATCAAAATTTTGTTGAAGATACTCCACACTGCACACTTTTTCATGGATATTTTAATAATCCACATTTCATTATCGAAGAGTTTAACAATTTAAAGATTACCAAAGTAGATAAATTCAAGATAAAAGAAACCTTGGTGTTTGAAAATGATCACTTAACCGGATACGATACTTTAGCCTATAAAATTGATAATAATTCTTCATTAAATAAGGTACAAGTAGAGCTAATTAAAAAGTTCAAGCCTGATAATCCGTTTAAATTTGAAAATCTAGAAAGTAAGTATTTTGATAGTTTAAAAAAATTTAATTATCCATACGTAGGTGAGTTGTTAATCCCCCACATAACCGTAACAAATATTGAACTAAGAAATAACAAAGGGTTAAAAAAAGCATTTATTAATGAAAATATTAATTTAGTAGGAAAATTTAATTCAATTTTTATAGGAGAAATAATAAATGGAAAATTACAAAAAATAATTGGGAGGCCTTTATGAAATATAATATTTTGTTGATGTCTGGAAAAGGAAAAAGGTTTAGTGATAAAAATTATAAAATTCCAAAACCTTTATTGCCAATTGGTGAAAAAATGATGTTTGAAGCATCAATGTCCAATTTTCCTGATTGTGATAAATGGATTTTTACCGTCACTCCTGAAATTGCAAATAATTTAGAATTTATTTCCTTTAAAAAAAACTTTGCTCATCCACTTGAGGTTTTAGAGGTAAAAAAAACAACTAACGGTCAAGCTAGTTCTACTTTCTTGGTGACAGAAGAACTGAATGCTGAGGATTCTTGTTTTATAGGATCTTGTGATGCAATTTTTAAAGAGAAAATTGACTTAATGAAACTTGAAAAATCTCAATTTTCTGTAGTTACCTCTGTTCCATCTTTATCGCAAATAGAAAATCCAGAAAGCTTTGGCTGGGTTGTTGAAGATAAAGAAAATTATTCAATTTATTGTAAAGAAAAAATAATAGTTGAAAAAAACATATCCCAAGTAATTTTGGGTTATTTTTATTTTAAAAAAATAGACTTCTTTAATAATGGTTATAAATTTATGAGAAGTAATAATTTATTTGTAAACAATGAGCTTTATATAGATGTCCTGGCAAAGCATCTCCTAACGACAGATTTAAAATTTTTAAATTATGAAGTTGAATCCAGTGTTGTTGGTACCCCTGTGGAGTATGAGAGATATATTAAAAACGAGTTATGAACATAGATCTTTTAATCCCTTGTTACAATGAAGACTTAAATATCAAAACTCTTATTAATTCTTGGTATGAAATCGCAATAGAAAATAAAAATTTAAAAGTGTATTTCATAAATAATGGCTCAACAGACAATACAAAAGAAACTATCTTAAGTGAATTAAATAAATACAACTTAGAAAGTTTGAATTTTATAAATATACCTAAAAATCAAGGCTATGGATATGGACTTAAAGAAGGAATTAAACAAACAAATAGTAAATTCATAGCTTGGACACATGCCGACTTACAAATACCTTCAGACAATGTTGCGAAGATAATAAATGAATTTTTAAATAATGAAAATAAAAAAAATTTAATTTTCAAAGGAAAAAGAGCTGGTAGAGGTCAGTTTGATAAATTTTTTACATATATGATGTCTTTTTTTGGATTTTTATTGACTGGTTTCTTTGTAAATGATATCAATGCACAACCTAAAGTATTTTCCAGAGAACTAGTACATAACATTGGCAACTATCCAAATGATTTTTCGATCGATGCACATTTGCTTTTTAATGCAAAGAAAAATAATTATATTATTGAAGAAAAAGAGTCACTTTTTTTAGATAGAACATTTAATGAAGCTAAAGGTGGAGGTTCGTTAAAAGGAAAATTAAAACTTTCATACAGCACGCTTTTATACTTTTATAATTTTAAAAATTCTTAAAACTGTTCTTATAATTGCTTAATAAAAATCTTAAGATTGTTTGAGAAAAATAATTGATTAAAAAATAAAAACTTAAATAATTTAAAAATATTGGAACAAAAGAAAATAAGAAATCAAAAAGGTTAGAAAAAATATTTTCAAAACCGTTAAAATATCTAGAAACACTTGTTAAAAGAAAACAAAAAATTGTTAATTTTAAATAAACAAAGTCATCCTCTTGAATGATGTAAAAAGCGGGAATTACAAGTAATATTAATCTAAAATCTATTGCTGAAAATAATGCTGTTCCTAAAAATGTTATTAAAAAAGCAAAAACATAAAGTGAATGTTTTGAACCATAACTAAGATACCTATCTTGCCTTCTAAATAAATATATTTGTGACAAAATACAAAAAAGCATAATTGAAACATACACTAATAACTGATTATTAAGATTTAGATAATTATTTATATTGCTTGCATCTGACATAACACCATAAGACCATGAAATTCCGGACTGATCTTGAATCCTTGAAATAAAGTTGAATTTAAAAAAATAGTATAGAAAAATTGAAACATTTATTATAAAAAAGAATGTTGAAAAATATACTTCTTTAATATTTCTATTTTTCATACTGTAGACAATTATTCCAATAAAAATAAATATTGGATAAATTTTTATTAATGATGCAATTGAAATAACAATATAAGATAATATTTTATTTTTTTCAATTGATATTAAAGCAACAAATATCATTATAGAAATTATTAAATCAATATTTAATCTTTCAAAAGCAAATACGATTGGAGGGCTGACGAATAAGAAAAAATAATAGACTATATTCTTATCCCTTGAATTATAAAAATAAAATAACTGAAAAGCTAAAATCGTAACAATACCGATGAAAATCGTATAAAATTTTACGTTAACATTAATTGATAATATTTCCCATAATGGACCATAGTTGTTTGTAATTTCACAATTATTAAAGTTACAGTTTATTACTTGTAAAGCATATTCTAGATCAACAAAACGAGAGATGCTCTTATACATGCTACCTGAAATCCTTAACCACAAAAAATTAAAAGATTCAGATATAGATGAAAGCTGTCTTAAAAAATAAAAATATATTGGAAAATAAATAAAAATGTTATTTTCAGCCTTACTTGTTTTTATGTCACTAAAGAAATAAAAATATATTAAAAAGTATACAAAAACAAAGTAAGCAAATAAATTGTAATTAAATACTAAAAGTGAGAGAAAAAAAATATTGAACCGTCTGAATATTTTTAATTTTGTATTGTAATCGTCAAAACTAGTTTTATAAAAATGATAAATAAAGTTTATGGGAACAAATGATATCAATATATAGTCAAAAATAATTTTATTAAAAAAGATCAATGAAAGACAAGAAAACACAATAAATGTAGTTGAAAAAAATAACACGTTTGACTTTTTTTTATAATTATCAAAAAGTATATAAAGGAAATAATTTGTGAAAAAAATTATTAGTTCGTATAGCTTAGTTGATGTAAAGAAAATATCATTTTTGTTATTTAAGCTATTATCTGCATACTTTTGTCCAATACATTTAAATGAATTAACGTCAGTCGAAAGGTCGAGTGGTAAATATGCTGTTCCATTTCGAAAAAATTCTTTATTCTGATTGAGCATATCTTCTGTGTTTAATTGACTTATGCTCTCAGGTAGAAAGTTTTTGCAACTAGCTTCGGGAGATAAAATTGTCTCAAAAATTAAAAAAGTAAACGAAAAAAATAAAACTAGAATAATTAATATTATTTGTAGCTTATTTTTTGTAATATTTTGTATATTCATAAATCATTCACACATTCATATTAAATATGAGTAGCAAAAAATAATGACTAAAAATAGTTTTTATAATAAAGATAATTAAAAAATTTGTAAGGATTAAAATCAATATCTAATGGAAAAAACCAATTTAAAAGTTGATTTTGTTAGCTTTTGGCCAAATTTTATAAAGAATGATAACTATTTTTATAATCTATTAAATACAAAATACAACATTTCAATTGACTCAAAAAATCCTGATATTGTCTTTCACTCTTATGATTACTCGGGAAAAAATGAGCATGAAAATTATGACAGTGAAAAAACTTTAAAAATATTCTACAGTGGAGAGAACACCAGTCCAAACTTCAATGATTCAAATTATGCATTTACTTACTCTGAAAGTAGTGATGATAAAAGAAACTATAGGTTACCACTTTGGGTTTTACACATAAATTGGTTTAATAAAAAATATCTGAAAAAGAGAGATATAGCTTACCACATAGACATAAATTCATTGACGATTAACAAGAATAAAAAAATGAACAAAAAATTCTGCTCGTTTGTAGCAACTCAACCTAAAGGGAAAAGAGTCCAGTTTGTTCCCAAGTTAAACGAAATTGAAAGGATAGATTGCGGTGGAAAGTTGTTTAATAATATAAATAGAACCATCAAAGGTAGAGGAGATCAACACTGGAAGTATAATTTTTTAAAAAATTACAGATTTAATATTGCCTTTGAAAATGAGATCGGTAATGGATACGTTTCTGAAAAAATAATACAGCCTATGTCTGTAAATTCAATTCCAATATACTGGGGTTCTGATATGGCAAAGGTAGATTTCAACGAAGATTCTTTTATATTTGTAGATGATTTTGACAGTGAAGAAAAGCTAATTGAGTTTATTGTTGAACTTAATAGCAATGAAGATCTTTACAATCAAAAATTAAACGAACCATGGTTTAGAGATAATAAAATACCAGAAGCATTTTTACCTGAGCTTATTCTCGAACATTTTGAAATGAATATATTAACTAATCTAAAATGAAATACCTAAAAAAAATTTGGAGAAAAATTGATTAAATTAAATAATAAAGAGTTTTATCGCAGACAAAAATTGGAGATTTTAAGATATACATCAAACAAAAAAAATATTTTAAACATTTTTTCTAATGAAGTTGAAAACGAGCTGTCTAATAATGATTTTGAAAATATTTCTATCGATACGAAACAAGACTCCATGATGCAGCTCTCAAGTCTAGAAAAGAATAACTTTGATTTGATAATTGTCACCGACATTTTTGAAATAAGTGAAGATATTTACAACATATTAAAATTTCTAAAGTCAAAACTTAATAATGAAGGAAAGCTATTGATTAATACTGTTAACTCAAGATGGGATGGAATTCTTAGCTTGCTAGAAATTCTACATTTGAAAAATGAAAATAGCAATCGTTCAAAAATTAGTAGAAAAAAATTTAAATATATATTTGGAAGTGTCGGCCTCACCATTCAAAAAAACTACACAAGACAGCTATTCCCATTTAAATTATTTTCAATAGGAAATTTTTTGAATACCTTTTTAGAATTGCTTTTATTTAGATTTTATATTGGTATTAAATCCTACTATTTATTGAAACCGGATGATTTAATTAAAAAAATATATAAGAAAAGCGTTGTTGTGCCTGCGAAAAATGAAGAAAAAAATCTAACGCCCTTATTTGAGAGATTAGCAAAAACTAATTTGGAGGCAGAATACATACTAGTTTGTGCTGAATCAAAAGATAAAACCTTAGAAGCTGCATATGCAGTCAAAGAAAGATTTAAATCTATGAACATAAATGTTTTTGAACAAAAGTCTAATGGTAAAGCAAACGCAGTATTTGAAGGTTTTGAATATAGCAGTGGAGAAGTTATTTCTATTTTAGATTCAGACATAAGTGTTGACCCAGAGAGACTAGTAGATTTTTTTGAAATTATTGAAAATAGTAATGCGGATTTTGTAAATGGTACAAGAATGATATACCCAATGGAGAAGAATGCGATGAGATACCTTAACAAGTTAGGAAATAATTTCTTTCAATATTTTATCTCTAAAGTTATTTTTTATAATCTCTCCGACTCTTTGTGTGGAACGAAAGTATTTAAAAAAAGTTCATTAGAAAATTTAAAAGAGTGGAGATTTAGTCAAAGTATTTTTGATCCATTTGGTGATTTTGATATGATATTTAATGCAGCTTATGAAGGTGCAACCATTGTTGAAATACCAGTGCACTACAGGTCTAGAATCTATGGTAAGACACAGATTTCTAGATTTCGTGATGGATTCAAGTTGATAATTTACTTTTTAGCATCATTTAAAAAACTTAACAGTTCAAAATACAACAATTAAATGACTCAGTTAATCAATTCCTTTAGATTTGCAGAAATTTCTGATATTGTATTTTCTGAAGATTTAACAATAGATCAATTTAATAAAAAAGAATTAACTAAGATACATATTTTAGAAAAATCAAAAAGAGTAAAGTATATAAATCTAGAGTTTGTTTTAAACGAAGGTGATGTAATTTTTTGTAATACAGAACACGTGAAATTTTTATTTAAATTGCTTAAAAATAATAAATCACATAAAAATTTAATATTGATTACTTCACAATCAGATATTGAAATCGATAGCTCACTTTTAAAAAAACTTCCTAATTGTTTCAGTAAATGGTTTTGTATAAACTCAAAAATTAATGAAGAAAAAATAACCAATATTCCACTTGGGGTCGCTAATGATTACGATAAGAATTTATTAGAAAGTGAAATTAATTATTCTCCAGAAAACTTTTTCAAATCAAAAAAATATTTATTATTTGTTAATTTTAATGTAAACACAAATAGGAAAGTTAGAAAACCTATATATGAACATTTCAAAAATGTTGATGGTTATTTAGTTACAGAATTTAACTCTGATAAAAACAATTACAAAAATAATCTAATAAATTCCAATTTTGTTCTTTGCCCTGAAGGCAATGGTTTAGAAACCCACAGGGTTTGGGAGACATTATATAGCGGATCAATACCAGTAGTAAAAAAAGCGTCAGGGTATGAATGTTTTAAAGAATTGCCTATTCTTTTTGTACATAATTTTGAAGATTTGAATAGTAAAGTTCTAAAAGACTATCTAAACAACTTCCAAGAAATGGGTGCTAATTTAGATATCTTAGATTTTGAATATTGGAAAAATCTAATACTAAACACTAAACAAAGTAAAAAAATAGAAGGTTCAAATAATCTAATTATAAAAATTAATAATTCGACTTTGAAATATTTCTTAATTTTAAATAACATTTATGTCATTAAAAATAAGTTTTACAAGTTCTTGAACAAAAAATATTGGCAATTTAAAAAATTAGTACTGTTTTTTAATAAATTTTGATTAGATTGGAAAGAGAATGAAAGTATTAATTGTGGGTAGTAATGGATTAGTTGGTTCCGCCTGTAAAAAGGTTTTTTCACGATCAAAAAAAGTCACAGAATTAATTACTTCTACAAGAAAAGATACGGATTTGTTCAATTTTGAACAAACTAGAAAGCTTATTAGTTCAACTGAGCCAGATGTGTTGATTATAGCTGCAGCTAAAGTTGGTGGGATATATGCTAATAATACTCAGAGGGTTGATTTCTTAATCGAAAATTTAAAAATAAACTCAAATTTGCTAGAAGCATGTATTGATTATCCAAATATTAAGATTATTAACTTGGGAAGTAGTTGCATATACCCCTTAGATGCAAGCAACCCTATAAGTGAAGATGATTTTATGACTGGTAAACTTGAGCCAACAAACTCTCCTTATGCTTTAGCAAAAATCACTGCAATTGAATTAGGCAGGTCATTAAATATTCAATATGGCCATAAAGTAATAAATTTAATGCCGACAAATTTATATGGGCCTAATGACAACTTTTCTGAAATAAACAGTCATGTTATTCCTGGTTTAATAAGAAGAATGCATAATGCCAAAGTTAATAATGATGATGTTTTTAATATATGGGGTACCGGTAAGCCCCTAAGAGAGTTTTTATATTCTATAGACCTTGCTGAATTTATCGAATTTATAATTGAAAAAGATTTAGAAGAAGATCTTATAAATGTTGGCAGTGGCGAAGAGGTTTCAATTTATGATCTTGCAAGATTAATAAAGAGCGTAACAGAATATAAAGGTGAGTTAGAATTTGATAAATCAAAACCAGATGGAAATCCTAGAAAACTTCTAGATATTACAAAGTTACAAGAACTAGGTTGGGAACATTCAACTTCGCTTGAAACCGGACTGCATAATACATATAACTGGTTTCTTAAAAATACTGCTTAAGTTGTAGGGTATTCCCAAGTAGGTTTTAATAAATTATTGTCAATTAGTACTTTTTCTTTTTTTGCCAGTTCAATATCATGATCCACCATCATTTTAACTAAATCATTAAATGAAACTTTAGGCTTCCAATTTAATTTTTTATTTGCCTTAGATGGATCACCTAATAAATGATTGACCTCATTTGGTCTAAAATATTTTTCAGATGTTAAAACATACTTGTCCCAATCCAAATTAACGTATTCGAATGCAAGATTTAGAAACTCTTTTACTGTGTGCGTTTCACCTGTAGCGAGAACCCAGTCGTCTGCCTGCCCATGTGACATCATTGCAATCATTCCTTCTACATAGTCTCCAGCAAAACCCCAGTCTCTAGATGCATCAAGATTTCCTAATGTTAATTTAGATTGTACTTCATTAACAATTCTTCCTAATGCTCTAGTTATTTTTCGAGTTACAAAAGTTTCACCTCTCATTGGAGATTCATGATTAAATAAAATACCGTTTACAGCAAACATTCCATAGGACTCTCGATATATCTTTGTTATATTATGTGCGAAAACTTTAGAAGCTGCATATGGACTTTTTGGATCAAAAAGAGAATTTTCATTTAACAATATTTGTTCTTCCCCTCCATACATTTCTGAAGAGGAAGCTTGATAAAACTTTACATCTTTATCCGTACTTTTAATTGCTTCAAGAATTGATAATGCACCTAAAGTGCCGGTCTGAGTAGAATAAAGTGGATTTTTGAAAGATACAGCAACATGAGATTGTGCTGCTAAATTATATATTTCGTCAGGCATTATTTTATTTATTAATCTTGAAATAGAGGCTGAGTCAAGTAAATCTGAATAGTGGAGATAGAGCTGTTCTTTTGTTGAATATTCAGAGATTAGATCATCAATCCTTTTTGTATTGATTAATGATGAACGTCTTATTGTGCCGTGAACAATATTTCCTTTTTCCAGCATTGACTTTGATAGATAATATCCGTCTTGGCCAGTAATCCCTGTGATAAAAATAACTTTAGACATACTCATATGATTATAATTTACTCCTGATATTTACTTTCTATATTAAATTGAAAGATTACAGAAAGTAAAGTATAAAAAATAAATGGAAATCTAACACTTTCCATATTTGCATCGAAAGAAGAGGTTAAATAAATACAAATTAAGGTTATCAATAGATATTTTTTGCTTTGTTCAAAAGAGTATCTATATATAAAATAAATCATTCCTAAAAATAAGAAAAGCTGTAAAAAACCTGCCCTACCAAAAATATTCATAAAATAGTTATGAACATTTTCGTTTGTCCCATCGGTACCTTTTCGATCTGGAATGTCCATTGATCGAATTATTGAATTATAACCTTGACCAAAAAGTAGCTCATTTTTATCTATTGCATCATAAAAAATATCCTGCCAAATCTGTAATCTCCAATTAAGCATAAGTTCTTCTGAATAGATTCGATTCTCTACAAAGTAAAAAGAGCCAAAAACAATTGTTGTATTCTTTTCTTTAGCTATATTTGATAACTTATCTGTAAATGTATTAAAGTTTAATAATTCTTCTTCTTCAATTGATTGTATATTTTTTTCGAATGTTAAATTACCAAATACTTCGTAAGTTGATATAGCAAACAAGAATATAGAAAAAATTAATATAAATAGAGTCTTTAATTTGTTTCTTTTTATAATTTCGAAACTTACAGCAATTACTAATACAAAAAATAATACACTTGGAAAAAAAGACCCCTTGCTCATAAATAAAAATAAAGGAATTAAAACTGCTGAGCTGAGAAACAAATATATCAATGCGTTAAATTTAGATTGAAAATTCATAAAGTTAGATATATTTGTAAATACATAAATTAGAAATATATCAGATGCTTTTGCAAATTCGAATTTATCAGAAAATGTTTGAAAAATGTTAATCAAAAACTCTGGATAATATATTGTAGATAAAATATAAACAAAAAATAATAGGTAAGGTAAAAACTTTTCTAAGTTTAAATCAATATATAAATATTTTTTACTTAAAAAAATAATAAAGAATAAAGAGACTATCCATATATATGAACTTGTTTTTAAGGAATAGAGGTTAAAAATACTTCCATTATTTATAAATAAAGAAATTAAAAATGAAATTATTATTAATGAAAATGTAAGAGCTAAGCTGCTTATGTTTTCAAATATATTTTTATTATATAAATACAAGACCAAAATACTTAAGCTAACAAGAATTAAGAAACCTACAATGATTTCTCCCAACCTAAAATTAACAATTATTAAACCGGTATAAGACCTTCCAAATAAAACTATGAAAATAAAATTGAGAATAAATAAATTTTTTAAAAAATTTTTTAAATTATTAATCAACTTCTATCAAGTCCTTCTTATTTTTTCATAATAAAAAACTAATTTCATATAAATTTTTTTTAAATTATTAATTAACTTATTAATTAAATTGTATTTGAATGGATTAAATTTAACACTTTTTGTCTCAAAAGAATCTTTTTGAAGTGATTCGAATAAAGAAAAGTATTCGCTGCACATTGCTTGTGATTTATAAGGATAATTTGTCATATTTTGCTTGTAATAATTATAGTTTTTAACAATTTCTTCTAATTTTTCTATAAAATTATCTTCATAAAAACTCACGCCAAAACCTTTACTGTATTCGGGCGTGCCCCCACTTTCCAAATATAGAATTGGCAATCCACATAAAGCACCCTCTATATGGTGGTTACCTGATGGTTCATTTATTGATGCTGTCAAGTAAATATGATTTTCTTTCAATTTATCAGCTAAATTTTTTCCAGACAATGGAGTTATGAAATTTGCATTTTTAAAGCTAAAGTTTTTTGGTAAATTGCCAATATATGTGAATTCATACTTTTCATCAAAATCTGGCTGGGATAATTTATCATCTATGAATTTATAGATTGAAAAACCTTTGTTCCAATCATTTCCCCAATGGTGTGTGACTAATTTTATTTTTTCCTTGCCGTTCCATTCATTGTTATTTTCACTATTAAAAATTGAAGTGTTAGAGCCTGAATAAATTACTGAAGAATTTTGTTTAGATTTTCCTAAATTTAGATATATTTTCATTAGCCAAGAACTAACGAAAACTGTGTGATCAGCAATTTTGTTTGCTTTAAGAATTTTTTGATTGACTGTGTTTGTATTTTTTCTTTCATCACACTCATTTATTCTGTGAATAATTTTTACTCCTGGGTTTATATATTTTTTATAATATTTTGCTTCATTTGTAGAAATTGTAGACGTTGGTGAATTAAATCTAGGTTCTGTCAAGAGTATGAAGTCTAGTTGATTATCTGATAAGTCTGAAAATAACTCCACATCTTTTTCTTCTAAGTATTTAACAAGGTTGGAAACAAATAAATTTCCCCCTCCCCAAGGGCCATCTATTAATTTAGAACCAATACTAATTTTTAATTTTTTCACTCTTTTTGATATTCTACATTTAAGAATTGTTAAAATTAAAAATTTCTAATAATTGCTCTGAGAGATCGTTTTCATTTAGTTTTTTATTTATAAAGTTAAAGTTTTTATTTCCCAATTCTTCTAAATCATAATTACTTAATTGACCCAATACATGTTCTAAATTTTTTAAATGACTTTGACTAAAAGATAACGGGTATTGTTCTGGAAAAAATTCTTCTATTCCACCATTTCTAGGAAAAATAGCGGGAACTGACAAAAGCGAGGCTTCGCATAATAAAGTAGGTTGCCCTTCATACATTTTTGTATTTGTAATTACAGCTTTAGCATTCTTAATAATATTTAAAGTGTTTTTATGATCTTGATATCCAAGGAATTTAATTTTATTATTTTCATACTTTTTATTAACAAACTTTTCTTGTGGACCATTTCCAACGATATATAAAGAAAGGTTTTCAATATCAGCATTAATAAAAGAACTTATTAATTCATCAACCCCTTTTTCACTTGAAATTCTTCCAGCGTAAACTATGTAATCTTCATCCAACTCTTTAAAATTATTTTTTGTGTTGTCACTAATAAAGTTTGGAAATACGCTTATTTTGTCTGCTTCAAGTGAATATTTACTTATCAAATACTTTTTATGAAATTCAGTTAAAACAATTATATTATTTTTAATATTTTTTAGAATTTCTATGTATCTCCTACCATAAAGTATTACAAAGAAAGACTTTAAATAGGAATTGGAAAAATACTTATTGAATCTCATATTATTTTTTTTATATGTACCACATGACATGCAAAAATCTTTATCTTGAAAATGTGCTCTATGAGAAAAAGTTTGTGTGCAATCATATCTAAAATTATGTAATTTAATAAAGTATTTGATATTTTGGTGATTCAAAATATCAAATATCTTTAAACCAATTTTGAACCATGTATTATGAACGTAAACAAAATCTGGCTTAAAGTCAGAAAGTTCTTTCTTTAGAATTCTATTTATACGAAAATTACTTCTAAGAATTAAAAGTAAAGACAATGTTAAAAAATTACCGTGATTAGAAGTAACTATCTCGTTAGTAATAAAATTGTCTTGCAAAAATTTTATTTCATTTTCAACAGCTATATCTTCTCCACCTTTTTCTTGATATTTAGTATGAATTATTAGGATTTTTGTTTTGTTTTTTTCCATTAATAAATTTATTTTTCAGCTTGATCTAGATTAATATTTCTATCGTAATTGAAGTCTTCAGGATTGTGGGTTACATTGATAATTGTTACATCCAAGTTTTCTAAAATTTTAAAAACTGTATTTTTAGAAATATCATCCAAATTTGCCGTACTTTCGTCAAGAATTAGAATTTCTGGTTCAGATAGTATAGCCCTCATAAATGAAATTTTTTGAATCTGGCCAGAAGATAAACTTTTATTACTAATTTCATTATTTAAATCAATATTTCCATCAGTAAGATGGAAGTCTTTAACTATATTAATTAATTTATCATCATTATATTTTTTTTCGCTACCGTAGCATAAGTTGTCTCTAAGTGACCCAGGAATAATCAATGGCACAGCTCCAACATAAGCTATTTTGTTTGAGAATAAAGAAACTTTGCCTGATGTAGGCCTTAGCACTCCAGCAACAATGCTTACAAGTGTACTTTTGCCAACTCCATTTGATCCAGTTATAACTGTATGTTTATTTTTTTCAATATTTAAATCAAAATTTTCAAACAAATTTTTGCTTGATCCAAAATATTTAAAAGTTAGATTTGCAACCTTAATTGCATTTGTATCATCTAATAAATCAAAATCAGGTTCGTAAGTATCAAGATCAGAGGTATCATCAAGAATTGCAACATATTTTTCTACATGAACATAAGAATTGATTACTGAATTAAAAGCTGTGCTCAACTGACTTAATGTTTGCACTACACGTAATGTTGCCCCAATGAATTCCAGAGTAATGTATTCAACTATCGTCAAAAATGAAATCAGAATTGCAATTATAAAAGTTATAAAAAAGTTTGGAAGTATAGAATTCAAAGTTGAAAATTGATAATTTCTAACTTGAAAAAATCTATACTGATTTAATACTTTTAAAAATCTTTCAAATTCAAAATTTTTTGTTTTTAATATTTTAATTAGAGTTATGTTTTCATATATTCTTTGAGTAGTCGAATAAATGCTTTTATCAGCTTTGTAAGATTGATCAACATAAAATCTAGCTTTTCCAAGAAAATATTTAGTTGGTATAAACAAAAGAATAGAACATAAAATTAAAAATCCTACTGCCTCAACACTAAGAAGTATTAAAAATATTAGATAAACACTAAGCTGAATAATGCTTGTTAAGACCTGGGAAAAGGCATGATAAAAAAATGTTGTATGGGAAGATAAGCTTGTTATAAAAAAAGTAGCATCTGACATTGAATATCTTCCACTTTTGTAAATATTCTCCATTAAATTAAGTTTCAGATTTCTATTTATGTCCTCTTTTAATGTTTGTAAATTAAGTTTTTCAATATAAAAAAATAAAAATCTTAAAAATACTATTAAAGGTAGCAAATGATAATTTTCAATAAACCAATTAATATAAATATTTTCATAGTTATCTGAATCAGAAAACAAAGAGGCAAAAACAACTATAACAATCAAATCAAAAATAACAGTTAGGTTTGTGAGTAGTACTGATATAACTAGTCTTATTTTTTTTCTTCTTACACCAGTCGAAGATGATAGTTTCTTTATATCTGATATAAATTTTTTACGATTCATCACTTTTTTTAATAATAGCTATTACAGGCTATTTCTAAATAAATATTTATTTAACTTAATAAATAGTATAGTTTTGTTAAGTATGAAAATATTTCAACAAATAAAAACACGTTCAAATTTTACTTCCAAACTATTTTTCACACTTTCTCTGTACGTATCTACAATTTGGACAAATTTTTATTATATTTCTACAAATAATGTAGATTTTCATAAATATTACGACTACATTAACTATTTCTTAGGCGTTGGGAATTATATTGACTTTGGTCAAGGTGTTGTTTATTATTTTTTAATTTCAATTCTGTTTAAACAATACATTAAAGATATTGACTCTGAACACCTAGAGCTTGGTTTAAGTTACAGTATCCAAAATATTAATTTAATTTTTTTTATTGTTGGATTACTTGGGATTTTCAAATTACTTCGTTTCTTTGAATTTGATGAAAAAATAGTATATTTGAGTCTCTCTACAATCAACTTTTTACCCCAGACAATTTATTTAAGAGCTGTCATGAAGCCAGAAATTTTAGGTTTTGCCCTTTTTCCATGGATAATTCTTTTTTTTGAGAAATATTTGAAAGAAAGTGAAAAAAAATACTTAATATTTTCAATACCGTTTTTTTTGATTGTAGTTAATACAAAGGCTTCTGTAGCTGGAATAATAATCTTGTATTTTTTGATCTTCTATTTTAAAAAGATATTCAATAAACTTGAAAAACTCAATTTTTTAAAATTATTAATTATTTTGTTAATTTCATTAACAGCTCTCCAATATGAGACATATAAAATCACCGAAACTAGTCCTTTTTCAAGACCCTATGATGAAAGTTATGATTATAGAGCAGATTTAAGCATTATTTATAAAGTAAACATAGTAGAAATCTTTAGGGAGCCCTTCTTAGAATATGTTGATGAAAAAGATTTTTACAGTGTTCATGCTAAGTCAATAATTAATTTAACAATACTTGATACATTTGGAGATCACTTTAATCAATTGTTTGACTCGGATTTAAATTATTTTAATCGGTTTCGGAAAGATATTTTTAATGAGTCTTCAGATTCTAGATTTATTTATAGCGATAGAACAATTGATTATTCTGGACCTTTAAGCGGAGTGCTGGCATTTAAACTTGATTATTTAAGGAAAGGTATATCGAGCCTGTTTTCAATATTGTTCTATATTTTCATTTTTCTTTTATGTTTTAAAGATAGAAAATTTTCAAGATTTTATGCAAGTCCTTTTGTTGGTATTTTATGCTTGGCCATCATTTCATTTGGAATTCCATCCAATAATTTTAATCCATTTAAAGGAGATACCATTAAAGCGTTTTATTATTCATTTTTAATTGCAGTCTCTTTTGCGTTTGTTATTTCGTATATTTTTAAAAAAATAAAAATTCTAAGTTATCCAATGGTTATTTTATTTATTGGTCTGATCTTTTTTATTGGCGGTCACCCAAAAGAAAATAATCAGCTTTTTTCTGAATATATTGTTGACTCAAATCAATACTCAATATTTTGTACCGTAAACAATGTTATTTTTTTTGAAAATGATTTTATTCAATCGTTTCATAAGTCTGGAAATATTAATAGTGTTAAATCAAATTGCTCTGAAAGATCACAAACAATTAATGTATCAAGCAGTAAAGCATTTGTTAACGATATTGAAGTCGAATGTTTAATTGGTCAAAATATTAATGAAAATTATGTAGCTGAAAAAGGTTGTAGAGATATTATTATTTACAATGTTGTTAATAATAATATTGTAAAAGACTTTTACATACCATACTTTTCTTTACTGATACTTTTAACTATTTTGACTATTGTTTTATATGAATCCATAGCCTTGCAAAGTCCGGTTAAACCTTCTTAATATCAATTTTTAATTATCAAATTTTTATAATCTTCAATTTCTTTTTCTAAACAAATTTTGATGGAGTTATTTTTTTGCATTTTTGAAATAGCAGAACTAGAAAGCTTACTCTGTAGAGATGTATCCTTAAAAACTTTATCTAATTGATCTATTAATTCATTGTTTTCTAAAGAAAATAAAATTCCATTTTCAAAGTTATCAATAATTTCTTCATGATTTGATATGTTAGAAGCAAAGACAATCAACCCTTGGGACATAGCTTCTAGTAATACTTTTGGATTCCCTTCATAAATAGATGGCAAAATAAAATATTTGTAATTTCTAAATAAATCTAATAATTCGTGATAATTTAAATTTTTTTCTATATTTAATTTTACTTGATTTGCTTTTGCACTATTTAGCAAGTTTTCTTTTTCAGAACCATCACCAACGATGGTTAATTCAAGATTTTTATTTTTAAGCATACTTATAAGAAAATGGTAATTTTTTTGTTTTTCAAGTCGTCCGACAGATAAAATTAAGTTATCTTTTTTATTATAAATATCAGTATTACTGTCACCCACTAAAACCCAATTGGGTCTTAAAACAAGTTTTGATTCTTCAAAATTATAGTTTGATAAAATAAATTCGTAATCTGACTTACTTGTAACAGAATATAAATCAGAGTAATTCAAACAAGCTCTGGTTAATATTTTAAAAAAGCCTCTTTTAAAAATATTTTTTTTATCACTAATACTGAACAAATATGCGTCATATCCAGTTCTTACATAAAGTGGTTTTTTCAGCAAATATTTAAATATAATGCTAACCCAGCTTCCAGTAATTTGGTTTTGTTTAATAATTTCAATATGTGATAAATTTTTATAAATCTTAAAAGGAAAAATTATAGACTGAAACAAACTAATAATTTTAGAATCTGTTTTTTTTAATAGAGAATAAATGGGGATAATACTTAAATGCTCGAAATCAATCAAATTGTAATCTTCAGAGTCACCATAAGTTATTAGAGTGAAGTGTATATTTTTTTCTTTTCCTAATTTTTCAAAATAATAAAATTCTCTCTCTAGTGCTCCGGAATCTCTCCATAGCTTTAAAGAGTAGTTAAAACCAAAAACGAATAATATATTTAATTTATTTTGTGCCAATTAGATTGACTCTCCAATTTCCGGGTCTTATTTTATTAAATCCACTTTCTTTAAACCAGTAATAGACTTCATATATTGTATGGCCTGATTGATAACTTGTTGTTATTGAATCAAATGTATCTAAAACTGACCATCTAACATCTGGGAGAACAGTTGTTGGGAAAATTATTCTAAAGGGATATGTTATATATTTATTAATCTTTCCAAGATAGTGATTAAATCTACCAAAAATATTTGAATAAACTAATGGTGGATAGTGTTTAAAGAGCGGCCAAAGAAACTTAAAAAATTTTCTCCACAAATGAACAGTTGGAAAAGTGTAGTAGCTATTTTCAGAATAAACACTTATTGAAAACTCGCCACCCTGTTTTAATACTCTATTAGCTTCTAAAACACCTCTCTGGGGGTCTGGAGTGTGGTGAAGTACTCCAATTGAAAATGCAAAATCAAATACTTCATCCTTAAAGGGTAGATTTAATGCGTCACCTTGCACAAACAATATATCGGAATTATTTTTGAAATTTTCTTTAGAGGCATCTATGGCATTTGAGTGATCAATCATAATAGGTAAACCACCAAGATCTAATACAATATCTGAAAATCTACCTGGTCCACAGCCAATATCAAGAACTGTTTTATTTCTAATTTTATTTTCATCAAGTTCACTTATAGTTATGAACATATTTTTTGTGTGGCCTTCCATGCTTTTATTTATATTTTCATCTTCAAATTGAACTCTTGCCCATTTGTTCCATTGCCACCCAAAATTATCTGAGTAATTTGTTTCATTAACAAACCTGGGTATGCCATTAGTAATCTTATAAGTGTTAGAAGATGATTTTAATAAACCTTCGATGATTTCATCACCATTACTTTTTTCTATTAGTATATCTAAGTCTTCACCTGTAAATGGATCCCTTAGGAGTTTTAAATGATTTTTATTCATGTTTTATATTCTATTAATATATGGATATATAAATTAAATTTAAATAATCTATAAACAAATTTGTAGACATAAAGAAATACTGAAATTTATTATGAATCTAGTATTGATTTAATAAAGTATTTAATTGCAAATAAAGAGTCTTCTTTTTCGATAAATGATATACTGTCTGATCTTTTTCTGTGGTGATGGAAAAATTCCTCAACTATTTTAATTTCATTTCCTGAATTTAACCATAAATAGGAAAAAACAACAGCATCAATAGACAATAGTTTTCTATCAAGATTGGCTCCTTCTTTAGCAATTTCTATCATTTTGGTTTTATTAACAATAAAATTTCCACAATTCAAAACCCAAAATATCCATTTATCAATTAGAAAATCAGAATTAATGTCTGCTTTTAAGTCATCTGTATTATCTACAAAATCTTCTAAGTTATAACTGCCTGGATTTAATATTAAAGAATTTTTAATATCTTTAAAATTCAGTACGGTATCTTCAACTAAAAATTGAACTAAATATTTACTTTCAAATTTACTCATAAGTTTTGCAATTTTTGAATATTTATAAAACTGATACATTCTATTTGGTTGGTACAAATAATTACTTGAGTTATTAGAAGTTAGAATCTTTGAAATTATTGAATCTAAATTATTCCCCGCGATGTTGTCAGAGTCTAAAATATAAATAAAATCATTTTTAGATTTTTCAATTAAATTTAATTTATTTTGAAAAGCACCTAAATTATTTCTATTTCTTATGAAATCTATATTTTTATGACTTTTATTGCTTTGTGAATTTATTATATTTTCGATTTTTACAACTTCATCTTCAGCTGAACCATCGTCAGATATAATGATCTGATCCACATTTTTTTTGGTAATTATACTCTCGATACATTCATTTAAATATTTAGATGAATTATACGTAGGAATTCCAACTGAAATGAAATTAGAACTATTGGACGACATAATGACAATGTTACTCTTGTTAAAATTAAAAATTTAGAGATTGTGGAAAGTGAGATAAAAAAGAATCAAAATTATGTATGAATATAGTAAAAAGATAGATCATAAATAGTCGATAAAATAATATATTTTTTTCTTTTATTTCTTTTAAATAGATGGAACCTAGAAAAACTATCATATTTATAATTTGCAAAATATATGTAGCTTTGTTTGTATCTCCTGTGGGAAAATCAGGATAGCTAATTAAAAACCAGAGGTAACCAATTAAAGAAAATATAATTGAATAATTAATATATTTAATAAATATATTGTCTTTATAAGTTCTTTTTAATAAGAAAACTGACAAAATTAAAAAAATAGTAAGTGGTAAGTTTAACAAATTCACCTTTGCTAAATATGAACCAATTAAATCTTGATTTCTTCCCAAATCTAACTTTGTACTCGTGAAAACAAAGTAACCCCAATAGTCTCCCCAGGTGTCAGCATATAATATTGAAATGAACTGGTTGCTAAAATTAGGTCTAATAGGGTTCGTAAAAAGAAGATATAAATCATTTAAATTAGGAATATAGAAATTTAGAGGTTGATTGAAAAAGCTAAATCCTATTGACTCTTTATTAAAAGCCGTAAAAGAGCCGTAACGAAATAAAAGTGTGAAATAAAACCAAGATGAGAGTAAAAATCCAACTGAAAAAGATTTCAATAAAAAAAGGCTGTAATTTTTTCTAGTTTCTTCTTTTGTAAATTTAATCATAATAAAAAAAGCTGGAAATAATAAAAATGCCCACTGTCTGCTGAGTGCAAGCATACCAATAATTGCCCCAAAAAATATAATTTCTTTATTAGGAACTTCAAAACTTTTCTTAGTGTGTTGACTAAATTTATAAAATAGAATACTTAAGAAAAATAAAATATAAGGCTCACCTCTAATCATTGAGATTGTCCTGTAATTTACTGCAATTAGAGATACTAATATTAAATACTCCAAATTAAGAAAATTTTTAGAATTGTAAAATTTTTTCAATGTGAGAAGGTTTATGCACAGTGTTAGAAGATAAATAAAAGATTGGATAATTTGTGTAAACTTGCCATAAAAAAACCTGCACTCACTTAAATAGTCTGATGAGACTGTAAAGTTTCTACAAATCACCTGACCAATAGAGGGGGTTAAGTATCCTAATGGTGGGTTAAAAAATTCTCTTGTCTGACTATCGTCTGGTATGTTTATAGATCTAGGTAAATGTCTCGAAAAACTATCTACATAATTGTAATGAGCCTCTGCATCATATCCGTCAAATGGATCATAGAAAATTATATTGAATGTCAAAGCAAATAAAATCGCAATCAAAATAAATAGTGATAATGCTTTACTGGTCATGAATATCCTCTTTAATTTTTGTATAATTTAAATATCACAATGAAAAACCAACTAACTGTAATAGTACCATTTTTTAACGAAGAAGAATTTTTAAAAAGTTCTGTAACTAGACTTGTAAATTCAAATAACTGTCAGGAAGTTATTCTTGTTGATGACAAGTCAACCGATAAGAGTTTAGAAATTGGAAAAGAACTTGAAAAAAGTTTTAAAAACATAAAACTGATTTCAAAAAACAAAAACGAAGGCAAAGGCAGTTGCATACTTGAAGCTAAAAAATACCTAGATACGACTCACGTTATATTCCACGATGCAGACATGGAATATGATCCTAGTGATATAGCCAAACTGTTTGCAAAAGCTTCAGAATATCCAAATGCTATTATTTTAGGTTCAAGAACCTTAGACATGGAATTAGTTAAGAACCGAAGCTTTCCTCTAGCATTGGTAAATAAAATATTATGTAGTTTATTTAATTTTTTAAATAATAAAAATATTTCTGATATAGCAAGTGGTTATATTTTAATGCCATCAGAATTTCTATTGAACGATATTTTTGAAGAGAAAGGGTTTGGAATAGAAGTGGAGATTTTAACAAAAGCAGTAAGAAATAACATTGAAATTTATGAACTTCCTATTAATTACAATGGAAGAAAATATTCTCAAGGTAAAAAAATTAAAATCCAAGATGGCCTTAATATTCTCTCTAAGATAATTTATTATTCTAAATTTAGTCAAAAGTAAGTTGAAAAAGATTTAGGTAGTATGTTTAATTATTGATTATTTTTTCTATCTCTCTACCAACTAATGAAAAAAAAATAAGTACTTGATAAGAAATTTACTTCTTATCCCACCTTTCCCATACAAAATAATATGACCATATCTCTTTGTGTGTTTTAGACATATGTTTTCTAATTTTTTTTCTGTAGTTAATATAATCTGGAACATTTTCATGAAACTGAACTAATATCGATTCGACAATTTCTATTCTTCCAGTTTCTGTCAAATGATCTAAAAGTTCATATTCACTACCTTCAATATTTAGTTTCAATAAGTCTATCTTGACTATATCTAATTTATCTATAACGTCATTAATATCTTTTATGGAAATTTTATAGTCAGCTTCATAATCTACTATCCTTGAACCTGCAGACTCATCAGTCAAATATAGTTCTTGATTTATTTTTCCAAGTCCATATTCAAACACTTTTACATTTTCATTTTTAATGAATTTATCTTTTAAAATTTTAAAATAGACAGGGTGTGGTTCAAAAATGTATGATTTACAATTAAATTCATTCAGTATTTTTTCAGTGAAATTTCCCTCAAAACCACCTACATCAAAAAAAATTGAATTTTTATTCAAGTTGTGTTTTTTATGAAATCTTTTATCCGCTCTTCTTAATATCCAAAATAAATGAGCCCTAGGTTCCTTTTTATAAAAAGCTCTAAATATAAACCTTAATTTGTAATAAAAACTAAGCAGTTTAGGAAATTTGTCTTTAAGTGTATTTTTTAGATTTTTCATATAACTTTTGATTTAATATTCATTGGTGGCCAGAGGCAGAATCGAACTGCCGACCCCTTGTTTT
>CEQN01027191.1_pt1 | contig 25319 bp, 27 predicted proteins | sample 427011 | NCBI WGS metagenome assembly CEQN01 (sample SAMEA2621277, study PRJEB7988) | marine metagenome | biome: marine biome (ENVO:00000447); feature: deep chlorophyll maximum layer (ENVO:xxxxxxxx); material: "saline water (ENVO:00002010), including plankton (ENVO:xxxxxxxx)" | depth 120 m
AGGTGAAGCTTTATCTAGTGAAATCAACTTAGAGCGTTCTTTTGCATATTCCTTTGAAATTAGCCCATCAATTGGAATGGTAGAAAAATCCGGATCACCATAAAAAGCTTCTCTATCAGCTAAAGCTAACTTCAAAGCTTCAACAACTGTATGAATATATTCTGAAGAATTATGTCCCATAGATTTCAGATCAAAATTCTCCAAAATATTTAATGCCTGTAATAAAACTGGCCCCTGAGTCCATGTTGAATGACTGTGAATCTTATGTCCCATAAATGAAATCTCTACAGGAGTTTCATATTTCTCAGAATAATTTTCTAAATCTTCTTTTTGTAGAATTCCACCAACAGATTTAGATTCATTTGAAATCAAATCTGCAAGTTCATCTTCATAGAAACATTTACTAGCAGCTAGAATCCTGTCATTTCTATGGCCAATAGCGTTATTTTCAGCATCAACCATCATTTTTAATGCTTTTCCTAGTGCCTTTTGAATTAACAATGTTCCAGGTTTAGGCAATTCATCATTATCAAAAAAAATTTCTTTCCCTCCAGGAGGAAAAAGTTCAAATTGCTTGACAGAATCACCAGAATTTAATCTTTCAATCATATATTCATAATTTGGAATTCCTTTATTTGCATATTCAATCGCTGGGGCAAATACTTCTTCAACAGACTTAGTTCCATGCTGCATAAGAAGAGATAAGGATGATTTCACTACACCCGGTACAGTAAATGAAAGCGGGGCATTCTTTCCAGGACCTGTGGGAATATTTTCTAACCCCTTATCTTGAAAAAAACTAGGCGTAGCCTGCAAGGATAATGTACCTTGCCCACATAATGAAATAATTTCATCATTTTTTGCATCATAAAGCATATATACAGCCTCTGCACCTAAAGAGTAGGAAGCAATTGGTTCTATTACAGCAGCTGCAATTGTTGATGAAACTAGAGCATCAAAAGCATTTCCACCGGAAAGCAACATTTTCATGCCTGCCATTGAAGTTAAATAATGTCCACTAGATATAATTCCATTATTAGCATAAATTACAGGTCTACCTGTAGATGGTCTGTTTAAATCACCTTGCTCTAACGAAAAACCAACTGGAATATTCTTATCTTTATTCATATATGAGTTCCTTAAATCATTAAATAATTTAGGATGCTAACACAGGATTATATTTATAAGAGTATGTTTTTTCTCTAATGCTAAATGAGATTACGCTTGCAAAAATCAAAGTCAAACCAGCTATCACAAAAGGAATATCATATGAACCAGTCATTTGTTGAATTTCGCCAGTTAACAAGACACATAAAGCACCACCAATCTGATGATACATATTGGACATTCCATTAATTGTGCCTAAATTTTTCACACCATAAATGTCTGCTAACAACAAAGATGTCATTGAGACTGTAGGTAACCAAGAAATTCCTCCCAATATCGCAAACATTATCAAGCCAACTTCACCTCCTACACCCAACAACATCAAATAAGCTATTCCTCTTAATGTATAAGCAGCACCCAAAACAAATTTTTGATTGATTTTCATAGCGGTAATACCAGCTAATAAAACCCCTACAGAATTAAGACCCATCATCAATCCAAAAATGGATGCAGCAGTAAGTTTAGGGATCCCTTGATCTTCAGCAAATGGTACAAAGTGTACTGAAAGAATATTAGTAGTAATCCCACAGACTAAATAGGCTAATGATATTTGCCAAAAAGGGAACGATTTCAAGGCATCCGTCCATTTATTAGTAAACAAAATTCCAGACATTTGTTGGCTTGAATCTTTAGAATCATCAATTTTTTCAAAATCAGGTAAATTATTAGAACTTTGTGTTCTCAAAAAAACTACAACTAAAGGAACACCAATAAAAATAATAAATGCTCCCAAGATATAAAGAGCTGTTCTCCATTCATAAGTTTGAACTAAATAAGCTGAAAATGGCGCAAATAAAGTAGGTCCAATAGACCCTCCAGCTACTGAAATACTAATGGCAAGAGGCCTTCTCCTAGAAAACCATTTAGATAAGATACTATGAATAACCACAAATCCCACACCACTAGTAGCAAAACTACCTATAAATGCGTAAATTAATACAAACGATGGAATAGAATTTATTCGACCAGTTAAAAAAGTGGTTAAGCCAAGTACAAACAAACATACTATTACAATTAATCTCCCACCAAACTTGTCATTTAGATACCCAACTACTACAAACGACAATGCCCCAACAAAAATGCCCAAAGACAAAACCCTAGTAATAGTATTTCGGTTCCAGTTCAGATCTTCTTCAATAGGAGTTATAAAAACACTAAAACTTGACCTGATTCCCATTCCACACATAATTACGAAAAAACCTACAGCCAAAACTAGCCAACCATAATAAAATTTTTGTATTTTCAGTTGAGGAAACATTTTTAATCCATATAAAATATTTAAGCTATAGTATAGTCCTCAAGACATAAATTGTCCGAAAAATAAACACTCACAATTTGTAAATATAGGTATTAATTTAAGTAATGGATTCTGAACATTTTAAATCAGGGCTAAACAAAGCAAAACTTGGACTTCATGAAGAAGCAATAGAAGAATTCGAAAAAGCTGTATGGGAAGACCCTGAAAATTTTGAAATCCATTACAATTTAGGGACAGCATTTTTAACTTTGGGTGGATTTGATCAAGCAATAATTAGTTTTTCTAAAGCTTTAAAAATTAACCCTGAAAATTCTGACGCTTTAGGAAACAGATCAGTTGCATATTTAGCAATAGGCGACGATAAAAGATCTGAAGAAGATAAAATTGAAGCCATTAGACTCGGGGCTCCACCAGATGGAATTAATACAATTTTAGAATTTGTAAGAGAACAGAGAAAACAATCAAATTCATTTAAACCAAAATAAGCAGGTGAAATTATGGATAGAAAATTAGACAGAGATTGGGAAAAAGATAATGTAATTTATCCTGACCCCGCTATAGAAGTAATATCTGATGAATTTAAAAAATACGTTATAGGAAATGGTTATATAGAAAGAATCTATACAGGAAGCAGGTGGGCTGAAGGTCCTGCTTGGTTTGGTGATGGAAAATACTTATTATTTAGTGATATTCCCAACAATAGAATCATTAAATGGGAAGAAAACAATGGTACATTCACTACATTTAGATATCCATCGAATAATGCAAACGGAAATGCAAGAGATTTACAAGGTAGGTTAATTACCTGTGAACATCTTTCAAGACGGGTTACTAGAACAGAATATGATGGTTCAATTACTGTATTGGCTGATCATTTCCAAAATTCAAAATTAAACTCTCCAAATGATTTAACTGTTCATTCAGATGGATCAGTGTGGTTTACAGATCCAGATTATGGAATTCTTGGCAATTACGAAGGCGATAAATCTCAATCCGAAATTGCTCCAGGTGTATACAGGGTTGATTCAAACACATTAGAAATTTCTAGAATGAATACAGACAAAATTTTAAAACCAAATGGTCTTTGTTTTTCTCATGATTATAAAAAACTATACATAGCAGATTCTGGTTCTAATAATCCTAAAGTGACTTACGAATATCAATTATCTGACGATGGAAAATCTATTGATAACGGTAAAGTTTTCATAGATACCAAAAGTGACGGAACTGACGGAATTAGGTGCGATACTGATGGAAATCTTTGGTGCTCAGCTCAAAATGGAACCAACTCAATATCTGTTTACAATCCAAAAGGTTCTCTGATTGGAAGAATACATCTACCGGAAAAACCATCAAACCTAACTTTTGGGGGAACCAAAAAAAATAGATTATTTATTACTGCAAGCAAATCAGTTTATTCTTTATACGTAGGGGCAACTGGAGCAGCCCTCAGTTAACTTAATATTGCAGTTACTTGTTGATATTCCTCATCGCTCAAATCCCAATCACATGTAGATGCATTTGAGGTAACCTGTTCGGGTTTTGTGGCGCCTGCAATCACTGAACTAATATTTTTATTCCACAGTAGCCAAGCAAAAGCTAAGTCGAGCACCGACTTCCCTCTTGCTGTGCTAAATTCAGTTAATTTATCCAATATATCAAAATTCTGCTCTGACATTACTTCAAATCTATCAGCTGACTGCAATCTAGTACCATCAGGAATTGCTTGATCTCTTTGATATTTTCCAGTTAAAAATCCATTAGCCAATGGAAAGTAAGGAAGAATACCCAAATCGTACTTTTCACAAAAAGGAATTAATTCTTTTTCTACCGAACGCTCTAACATACTGTAATGAGGCTGAACACTTACAAAACTGTTGATCCCTAAAGACGATGAGGTCCAAACAGATTCACATACTTGCCATGCATCAAAATTTGAACAACCGAAATAACGAATTTTCCCTTGAGAAATCAAATCATCCAAAGTTCTTAAAGTTTCCTCTATAGGAGTATAAGGATCCCACCAATGAATTTGATATAAGTCAATATAATCTGTTCTTAACCTAGATAAACTTTTTTCTACCTGATCGATAATATGTTTTCTAGAATTTCCAGCTTGATTAGGACCTTCCGCCATTCTTGTAGAAACCTTAGTAGCCAAAACAACTGAATCTCGACGATTTTCTAGGGCCCTACCTATATACTCTTCTGACAAAGTATTTCCATAGCTGTTAGAGGTATCAATTAAATTAATTCCTTCATCTAACACTTGATCTAACACTAATTTAGTTTGATCAAAATCTAATCTTCCTCCAAAATTATTAGCGCCTAATCCAATTACTGAAACATCTAACCCGGTATTCCCTAATTTTCTATATCTCATATTTATCTGTTCCTGTTAAATACTCATTACAACTTTAATCACTTCATCTTGATACTGTTCATATTGGTCATACGCAGCATTAACCTCTGAAAACTTCATCTCGTGAGTTTTCATTTCTCCTGGATCCCACCAACCTCTTTCTTTCAATTCAATCATTCTTTCAATATGGCCAATTGGATCACCACTTCTAGAAGCCTGAGTGGGAATAATTATAGGAGTGTTTTTCAAAAAATATTGAGTATCTATCGAGGTCCATCTTCCATCAGGACCATCATGTTGGATTCCAAAAATTATTACTTTCCCATCCTTAGTAGCACTTCTAATAGAAGCATTTAAAGTATCTGGAAACCCTGCAGCCTCTACAGAAATATCAGCCAACTTACCTTCAGTTATTTCTGATAATGCCTCATCTAAATCTACTTGCTCGGGATTAATGGTATGAGTTGCACCAAAATTTTTGCCCCATTCAAGCCTATAATCCAAAGGATCAACTACTATAACTCGCCTAGCTCCAGCTCGAGCAACAATAGCAGTAAACGATAAACCAATACTTCCTTGGCCAAAAATGACAACATCCTTACCTAAAATAGTGCCCATTTGTTGACATGCATACAAAACTGTTCCTGAAGGCTGACACAAAATCCATTCACTTAATTCCCCATGATCAGGAATTAAGGCCATTTTGCCCTCGTCTCCTGGGTAATATTCAACTAAACCACCATGACTCTCTGCACTTGGAAGAACTATAACTCGTTGACCAACTTTAAATTTATTAGATTTACTTTCTACTATTGTGCCTGCACATTCATGACAATTTCCACCATGTTTCATAGGATAATTTTCTTCTGAAAAAACTGGTCCATAACCATGTCTAATATCGCTTCCACAAACAGACCAATTCTCTAACTTGATCAAACATTGACCATCATTAATTTGGGGTATCTCTATGTCTTCTATTTCAAATCTTTTAGGCGCAGTAATTCGAGCAGCAAACATTTCAACTCCTTATTTTTGAGGTCCTAAATTTTCAGTAACACTATCAGGCCTAGTAAGTGAAATATGAAAAAAATCTTCTCCATCAGAGGCACCATGCCAATGTTTTTCTCCTGCTGGAATAAAAGCAGTGTCACCTTCATTCATCTCTACTTCAATTTCCTCATTTGCAACAATTCCTTTTCCATGGGTAGCAAATAAAATTTGATCACTAGTATGTGTATGAAAATAATTTTTAGCCCCATCGTAAAATTTTACCCAAGCGAAACTGTATTGATCTGTTTCTGGATCTCCTACCAAAGGTTGGCGAGTAACTTTCCCTCCATAAAATAAAGGTGCATTAGAAGCATCATCAGGTTCTATTTCATCTTTTCCAACAACATGCATATTAATCTCCTATAATTTAATTACATCAAATCCTGTATAAGGTACCAAAACTTCAGGGATAATAACCGATCCATCAGATTGTTGATAGTTTTCTAAAATAGCTATCAATACTCTTGGAATAGCCAAACCTGATCCATTTAAAGTGTGAACTAAGCTAATTTTGCCCTCATCATTTCTATATCTAATAGCAGACCTTCTAGATTGAAAATCTGTACAATTTGAGCATGAGGAAACCTCCAACCATTCTTTGGATCCAGGACTCCATAACTCGATATCATAACTTTTAGCGGCGGCAAACCCTAAATCACCTGTACATAGTTCTAAAACTCTATGAGAAATATTTAGGTTAATGGCAATTTTTTCAGCATCTGAAACCAGCAATTCTAATTCAGAAAAAGAATCTTCAGGTTTAACAAATTTATACATTTCCACTTTATCAAATTGATGAACTCTTTTAATTCCTCTAGTATCTTTTCCTGCTGAAAACTTTTCTCTTCTCCAACACGGTGTATGTGCTACAAACCTTTTTGGTAAATCATCACTAGATAGAATCGAATCTCTAAAAAGTCCTGTGATTGGTGCTTCAGCAGTAGGAACTAAAAAAAGATCATCTTCAAGATCATGGTACATATTTTCTTCAAAGTGAGGTAAGTGACTAGAACCAATGACAGTCTCTCTATTTACTAAATAAGGTAGAAAAATTTCTTCATAATGATTTTGTGAAATATGAGTATTTAACATCCAATTGATTAAAGCCCTTTGAAGAGTCGCCCCTTTGCCTTTTAATACATAAAATCTTGATTGTGATAATTTCACACCACTTTCTAAATCTAAAATGCCTAAATCTGAAGCGATCTCCCAATGAGGCCTTGGTGTAAATAAAAAATCTGGGGGATCCCCTATAGTTCTAATAACATTATTTGACCCTTCATCACTTCCAACTGGAACTGAATGATGAGGAATATTTGGTATATTCAATAAAATTTCAGATAAATTTTCAGAAATATTTTTGATCTCTTCTTCTAAAATTTTTATTTGATTACCAACTTCTCTCATTTCTTCAATAAGTTCAATCGGCTTTTCTTTTACTGAGCTTAATTGTTTTGAAACAGTATTTCTTTTAGCTCGTAGTGAATCCACAGATACAATTTTTGATCTTTTAGTTTTATCTAAACTGACCAATTGTTCTGTAGGAAAAGACTGATCTCTTAATTTACCTGCGGATTCTAAAATTTCCGGATTATTTCGAATAATTTCTATATCTATCAAAAAACAATTCCTATAAATGTGTTTAACGGATTGTAATACAATTATGTCTAGTGATTGAAGGAATGCTTATACATAATATAATCATTACCAATAATATATTAGAGAAAAATTAAATTGGACTATTCTGAACTTCAACCTGAAAGTATTATTTCTGAAAATCAATATCAATTTTCAGAAGATTTCATTAACAAATATACCGAATCAGTAAAAGACAATTCTGACTATAAAAACAATGTTCCACCAATGGCCATTTCAGCTCTCAGTATTAGAGGAGTTCTTAATGATCTTAACATTCCTGGCGGAACTGTACATGTCAGCCAAGAATTCAATTATTTCTCACCAGTACAAAAATCTGACAAGATTGAATGCTTGGCTACAATAATTTCAAATAATGTAAGGGGTGGATGGAGATTTCTAGGAATTAAACTAGAAACAATCTCAGAAAACCACAAATTAATCATGACAGGGAAAAGCACTATCATGATCCCTGTAGAGAATAATCATGCCTGAAGAAAAAGAACTTATAGTTATTGAAAAAGTCATTTCATTTGATTTAATTAAAAAATATGCAGAAGCGTCAGGCGATTTTAATCCTATACATATAGACAAAGAATTTGGAATCAAGTCTCAATTTAAAAACAATATTGCCCACGGTATGATGATAGCTTCTTCAATTTCTGAATTAATGTATAAAAATTTTGGAGAAAGCTGGTCTAGAAACGGTAATATGAAAATAAAATTTAAATTGCCAATTTTCCCAAATGACAAAATTATAACCGAAGGAAAAATCAAAAAAACTGAAGAGATGTCAGAAGGAAAGTTAATAAGCTGTACTGTCACAGTTAAAAATCACCACGGTGAAATAGCTATTTCAGGTGAAACAACTGTAACAATCAAATATGGAGAAAAAAATTGAACACAATCATTAAACGAAAGATCGCAATTGATGGAATGGGCGGAGATTTTGCTCCCCAAATTCCGGTAGAAGGAGCAGTATTAGCTGCAAAAAGAGGAGTAGCTGAAATTTTACTTGTTGGTGACGAGGAAATATTAAAAAATGAACTCAGTAAACATCAAGTAGACGGTTTACCAATCACTATTGTCCCATCACAGGGAATTATCAACGATGATGAATCTCCTGCATTAGCCTTAAGGCAAAAACCCAAATCCTCAATATTAGTTGCTACTAATTTGGTAAAAACAGGAATGGCTGACGCAATTATTTCAATGGGTTCTAGCGGCGCTACCATGGCGGCAGCTGTAGTCATTTTAGGAACAATAAAAGGAATTGAAAGGCCAGCTATTGGAGGGCCAATCATAGGGTCTGCCCCAAACCAGGTAATATTAGATTTAGGCTCTAATATAGATTGTAAGCCATCAAATTTGGTAGGTTTTGGAGTATTAGGTTCGATTTTCAGTCAATTATTATTAAACATAGAATCTCCTAAAATTGCCATTTTAAGCGTTGGTTCGGAAGAAGGAAAAGGAAATAGCCTTGTCAAAGACACAACAAAATTATTCCATCAAAGTGGACTAAATTTTATTGGAAATGTTGAGGGACACGACCTACTCACAGGAAAAGCTGACGTAGTAGTTTGTGACGGATTCGTAGGGAATGTAATCTTAAAACTAGTAGAAGGATTTGGTCGTGGATTTGCTAAACAATTAAAAGAAACACTTTCAACTCACATCAACAATCAAGACCTTGAAAATTTATTAAATGAATTCAACAAACGGAATAATGTGGTAGATTCAAGAGGTGGAGGTCCTGTGTTTGGGGTTAATGGAGTAAGTATTATTGGACATGGAAGTTCATCCGCTCAAACAGTTGATAGGGCAGTAGACTCAGCACTAATGTGTATTAACACAAAACTAATAGAAGAAATGAATAAAGAGACACCTAAAATAATGTCTACTATTACAAATTAGCATTAGGAGAAAATTTGTCACAATTAGAATTACAAGGTAAAACAGCGTTAGTTACAGGGGCCAGCAAAGGAATAGGTAAAGCTTCAGCATTAAAGCTTGCTTCTATGGGTGCAAATATAGCAGTAAATTATTTTTCATCCGAAAATGAAGCACTTGATACAGTCAAAGAAGTGAAATCTTTGGGCGTTGATGCTTTTGCTGTTCAAGCAAATGTTGGTAAATTAGACGAAGTCGATTCAATGATCTCAGCGATAGTGAAAAAATTTGAAAAAATTGATATTTTGATTAATAACGCCGGAATCATTCAAGATGGATTACTGCTTAGAATGTCAGATGAGGCATGGTCTAAAGTAATTGATACCAACTTAAATGGAACATTTTATTGCTCAAGAGCAGCTATAAAATTAATGTTTAAATCCAGATGGGGCAGAATTATTAATATAGGTTCTGTAGTTGGGTTAAGAGGTAACGTAGGTCAAACTAACTACAGTGCATCTAAAGCTGCAATCAACGGATTCACTTTTGCATTAGCAAAAGAAGTTGCAACTAGAAACATTACGGTTAATACAATTACACCTGGATATATAAATACGGATACTGTTGAAGTTCTGTCTGACAAACAAAAAGACGCAATTATGGGATGGATTCCAATGCAGAAGTTTGGAGAAGTTGAAGATATATCCAACATGGTTGGATATCTTTCTAGTAACAATGCAAAATACATTACCGGACAAACAATTAGTATTGATGGTGGAATGGCAATTTAATTCATATGAAAAAGTTTGAAAATAAAACTGTATTAATTACTGGTGGATCAAGGGGTATTGGTAAGGAAATCGCCCTAAAATTTGCTCATCAAGGTGCAAATATAATTTTCAATTACCTCAGAAACCATCAAGCAGCCTCAGCAACATTTGATGAAATTACAGCTTTAGGAGTTGAGTGTAAGAAAATCAAAGCTCATTTGGGAGATGAAGAAAAAATAAATTTCCTTTTCTCAGAAATAAAAAGTGAGTTTGATTCTATAGACATCTTAATTAATAATGCAGCATCAGGAGTTCAAAAAAATTCTACTGACCTTGAACCAAAACACTGGGATTGGACAATGAACATTAATGCTAAAGCACCTTGGCTGTGTGCAATCAAAGCATCAGAAATTATGCCTCAAGGTAGCTCCATAATTAACATTACCTCTGAAGGATCAAGAAAAGTTTTACCATATTATTTCTCAGTTGGCACTTCAAAAGCCGCGCTAGAAGCATTAACCAGGTATTTAGCAGTAGAACTATCTAGTAAAGGAATTAATGTAAACGCTGTTTCTGGTGGATTTATTGAAACTGACGCATTTAAATCTTTTCCAAATGCAGAAAACATGGTCAATGCAGGTCAACATAATTTTGGAAACAGGAAAATGACCGCAGAAGATTTAGCAAATGTTGTAACCTTTTTATGTTCTAAAGAAGCTGAAATGATAAAAGGTCAAATCATCATAGTAGACGGCGGAGTCACATTAACCCACCAACTTTAATAATCAATACTTTTCAAAAAAATTTCAGTATCCTCTCGAATTTTCATTTTTTTCGATTCATCCATTCGATCATAAGTCTTATACATCATAGTCATTCTAAAATTAGAAGATAATTTTTCACGATTTCTGTCTAAAAAATCCCAATATAAATAATTAAACGGGCATGCTTCAGGACCATTCTTAATCGAAACTTTATATTCACAATTTTCACAATAATTCGACATTTTATTTATGTAACTGCCTGTAGATGCATATGGTTTTGTAGCTACTAAACCTCCATCGGCAAATAAAATCATCCCTGACACATTGGGTAATTCAACCCACTCGTATGCATCGGCATAAACTACATAAAACCAATGATTCACTTGTTTAGGGTCTATTCCAGTAATCAATGCAAAATTTCCTAAAACCATCAACCGTTGAATATGATGAGCATAGGCATTTTTTTTGGTTTCATTTACACATTGAGATAAACAATTCATTTTTGTCTCACCTGTCCAATACATTTGAGGTAAATTGCGTGAAGCTTCAAAAAAATTATTTTCCAGATATTCAGGCATTTTTAACCAATAAATTCCTCTTAAAAATTCTCTCCATCCCAAAATTTGACGAATAAAACCTTCAACAGAATTCAATGGAGCTTTTCCTTCATAAAATAATTTTTGTGCTTCATGGACACATTCTTTGGGTAATAATAATCCGCAATTCAAATAAAAACTTATATGAGAGTGAAACATCCAAGGTTCCTCTTGAACCATAGCATCTTGGAAATCTCCAAAATATAAAAGCCTGTCTTCTAAAAATAATTTCAAGGCATTTAAAGCTTGATGTCTATTCACAGCAAAATTAAATGGTTCAATATCTCCAAAGTGTTTTGGGAAAAAAATAGATACCATTTCCATCACTTCTTTTGTAATTTCATCAGGAGAATTAATAAAGGGCGCAGGAATTTTTAAATCTGAATTGAAAGGTTTTCTATTGTCTGAATCAAAATTCCATTGCCCTCCAACTGGGTTAGTTCCACACATCAAAATAGAATTTTTTTTACGTTGCTCGCGATAAAAATTTTCCATTCTTAGTTGTTTTTTATTTAATGCCCATTGTTTAAAATCTTCTAATTCTACAAAGAATCTATCGTCAATTAATATATCTACAGGAATATCAATTTTTTTACTTAATAACTCAATCTCTTTTAATACACGAAATTCACTTGGTGATGTGATTACAATTTTCTCAAAAGAATGATTTTTCATTAATCTACTAATTTCACCCGTCAATGAACCTGTATTCTCTGAGTCATTTAATTTGTTATAAATGACATTAAAACCATTATTTTTAAGATCCAAAGCAAAATGTCTCATTGCCGAAAAAATAAAGACTAATTTTTTTTTATGGTGTGGAATAAATGTAGCTTCATCAATTACTTCAGATATCAAAACTATGTCATCAGATTTATCACAATTACTTAAACTGGAAATCGAATCTGTGAGTTGATCACCCAAAATCACTCTCAAAATACTCATAGGAAACTGAATTTATATTGGATGTATCTCAACATCCAATGATCCATATTTAACTTGTGTGGTTTCATTTAAGATTTTTTTATTAACGTAAGCAATACCATTGTTTTGCATTGCTGAGGTAATAATTCCAACAGTTTTTCCTTCAAATTCTATTTCACCAATACCTATGGGATGATTAGATGAAATTTGAACTAATTGACGTTGAACTTTGTCATAAGTGTTTAATCTAGCAACCACTTCTTGGCCTATATAACAACCTTTATTAAAACTAATATGGTCAATTAAAAGAGCTTCAAGAGGATTAAAATCTTCTGTTAATTCATTCCCAAATTTAGGATATCCCAACGAAATTCTAAGATTCTCAAATTGAGATGATTCTATTTGGGTTCCAAAATTTGCAAGAAATTCAATAATATTTTTTTTATCAGATTTCTCTCCAATGACATCAAAACATTGTTTTTGATTCATTTTATTTGAAGCAATTGTAATTTTGGCACCACATAAATCTTGCACAAAAAAATCATCCATTTTAGATTCTTGGTGTTCAGGAAAAATGTTATACAGATCATCAGAAAATATTCTGATTTGAAAGGTGTCATCAGAAACATTGATTTGGGTTACATCCTCCATAATAGTATAAAACTCAATCCATTCAGAAACTTTAGTAATAGATTTAATATCTGAAATCAATAGTAAAGAATCTTCCAAAAAATATACTTTAATCAGATCAATTATTCTTCCTTTATTAGTAGTCAAAACTGTAGACATGCCTTGACCATGCTCTTTTAAAGTAGAAATATCATTAGTACTAAGGCGATCAAGTAAATCGACTTTGTCTTCGCCACAAAGCTTTAATCTAGCATTAATAGAAGTTAAATCAATAAATGAAAAAGAATCCACTAAAAGTAGCCTTAGACACTAAAGGATGTACCACACCCACAACTAGTTTTGGCATTGGGATTATTAAAAACAAATCCTTTACCATTTAACCCACCTGAGTATTCTAAAACAGTGCCAGCTAGAAAAACATAAGATTTTTTATCGACAAAAACTCTTACACCGTTATCTTCTATAACTTTGTCAGAATCTTTTGGGCCATCCGTAACAATTTCAAGCACATAAGTTAAACCAGAACATCCGCCACCTTTAACACCAACTCGCAAATCAGCAGAATCTTTTCCTTCAGACTTTGCAAATTGATTAACGTGAAGAGCAGCTTCATCACTAATCTTAATTGTCAACGGATCAGGTTTAGATTTTAAAGTCATCAATTACCCCGTAGTTATTCATTTGATTGTATTGTCCAAGGGAAATATAGTCAATTTGAAACTAGACAAATCCCTCTTCTCTAAACGCACCATCTCTCCAATCTAAAGCATTACGCAATCCACCCTCACGCATTTTTTCACCAAACTCTTGCGCTCCAGGTCTAACATGCCCAGACATCAAATGCCATTGCCAACCCATGGAAATAGCTGTTTTAAATCCCATAATCTCATATGCTTGATTTAGAGATTGTTTATTTGCAGAAAGTAAATCAGGTGCAATTTTAGACATGGGACGCAATTCTCTCATCACATCTTCATATAAAGATTCAGCTGGAAATGATTTCGCAACCCATCCCATTTCGGCAGCCTCTTTGCCTGTGACAGAATTCCCTGTTAATTGAAGATATTTCGCTCTAGCCATTGACATTTTCCAAGGAAAATACAATGTGTCCGGGGTAGTCATTCCTCTCATTGGAGGATATCCAATTCTAGCATCATCAGCTACAAAACAAATATCAACCATAGACATAATTTCGGTTCCACCTGCTACGCAATGTCCATGAACCATAGCGACTACGGGTTTCAATAAATCCCATATAGTTAACCAATCTCTTGCACAACTTCTGGCAAATTGATCAGTCCAATTATCAAAATATTCTGAACCTACCCAACCATTCTTAATATATTCTGGATCTCTTGGTGACAAGTCATAGCCAGAACAAAAAGAAGATCCAGCTCCATCAATCAAAATCAAAGATACACTATCATCAGATTCAGCTAATTTAAGAGCTTGTACAAATTCATCTCTCATAGGAAAAGATAAAGCATTCCGTTTCTCAGGATTGTTAAGTGTAATCCTAGCAATCCGATCCTCTACCTTATAAATCACAAAATTAAAGTTATGATTATCTGTTGTCATATGCTCTCCTTAAACTTTTAAAGAAGAGCATTGTAAATAAACTATGTTATGTCAGCAAACTACTTATTTGATACTTATGCAGCTTGATTAGATTTTGATGCTTCAGCAGTAGCTGTAGAGACAGTCACAGGAAGTTCACTTAAATCAATTACTTTTCCGCATTGAACGCATTCTTTAAATTCCCCATAAGTATCATGCCTAATGTGCATGTCTCCGCCACACTTTTTGCATTCTTTATAATAAATCATTATTCATTCACCTTATAATGTTTCGTTAAACCTATCGACATATCAGATATATCAACAGCGCGCATATATTACATGGACGAATATACTATTACAACCCCCAATATTATTATGATTAGTATCATTAATTTGAATATTAAATTGATTTGTTTTCAAATTATTTCATCATTTGGTGTGTTTTCCTTGCCTTTTTATACATGGTTGTTTATAGTTGGCACACTCACGAACGCACCTAAACTAGGGGTGTCTAATTTAATAGGAGAAATCAATGGCTACAGAAACATCTTCTGAGCAAGCAAATAAAGATAACAATGACAACGAGTATGTTTTAGAAGTAAATGATTTACAAACGTATTTTGTTTCAAAATGGGGAACTGTAAAAGCTGTTGACGGAATCAGCTTTAAATTAAAAAAGGGCGAAACCTTAGGAATAGTCGGTGAATCAGGTTCTGGAAAATCAGTCACCGTTACTTCATTAATGAGATTAGTTCCATCCCCTCCTGGTCACATTGTGGGAGGAGAGGTTCTTCTAGAAGGTCAAGATTTACTAAAATTATCCGACAAAGAAATGGAAAAGGTCAGAGGAGATAAGCTTGCAATGATTTTGCAAGATCCTATGACAGCTTTGAACCCTGTATTCGACATTGAAGACCAAGTAGGAGAAGCTTTAGGAATTCACGAAGGCCTAAAAGGAAACACACTTAAAGACACAGTAATTGATATGCTTCAAAAAGTTCGAATTCCAGCGGCAGACACTAGGATGAAAGACTATCCTCACCAATTGTCTGGTGGAATGAGACAACGTGTAGTTGGAGCTATCGGAATTTCTTGTAACCCTGTAGTGCTTATAGCTGACGAACCTACCACCTCACTAGATGCAACTATTCAAGCACAATATTTGAATCTATTGAATGAACTACAAGAGGAAACTGGCGTAGGAATTATATTCATTACTCACGACTTTGGTGTAGTAGCAAAAATGTGTGACAGGGTCGCTGTGATGTATGCAGGTAAAATCGTCGAACAAGCCGATGTAAGAGAAATATTTAATAACCCTCAACACCCATATACTCAAGCATTAATAGCTTCTGTGCCTAAAATGGAAGAAAACGTTGACCGTTTATACGCAATCCCAGGTAACCCCCCAATTCCAAACAAACCCACACCTTGTCAAACTTGTGGTGAAGCTTCTCCTATTTTGGTTAAGCATTCAGAAGACCATTGGGTTGCAAAGTGCGGATCAGATACCTCATGTCAAGGCTGGTTTCCCAGAGACTTAGATTAAGGAGAACTTAAAAAATGACTAGTGAAAACGGAGCTCTTTTAGAGTTAAAAAATTTAAAGAAACACTTTCCAATTGGAGGAAACTTTATAACCGGAGGGCATGAATATTTAAAAGCTGTTGATGGAATCAACTTGACCATTGAAGAGGGCACTACATACGGGTTGGTTGGTGAATCAGGATGTGGTAAATCTACTACGGCGAAAATGATTCTTCAGCTGGAAGACCCTACCGAAGGAGAAATAATTTTTGAAGGCAGAAATGCTTTAGACAAAAAAGGCGCAGCTCAAAGAGATTATAAATCTAAAGTTCAGGCAGTATTCCAAGATCCCTGGGCATCACTTAATCCTAGAATGAGAGTACAAGACATTATTTCAGAGCCTCTTCAAGTAAATACTAAACTCACAAAGGGCGAAATAAAAAGTAAGGTCGGAGAAATTTTAGATCAAGTAGGACTTCACCCATACCAAGCAGGGTTATACCCTCACGAATTTTCTGGTGGACAAAGACAACGAATTGGAGTGGCTCGCGCACTAGCTCTTAATCCAAAATTAATTGTTTTAGATGAACCAGTTTCTGCACTTGACGTATCTATTAGAGCCCAGATTATGAATCTTTTGATGGATTTACAAAAAGAGTATGGCTTAACATACCTTTTAATTGCTCACCATTTAGCTACAGTCCGATATATGTGTGACAAAATGGGTGTAATGTACTTAGGTAAAATGGTTGAAACAGCTGATACTGATGATCTTTTTGATAACCCTACTCATCCATACACTCAGGCTTTAATTGGAGCTGCTTTACCATATCACCCTGACAGTGATAAAGAAGAAAATATTTTACAAGGTGAAGTTCCTTCTCCTATCAATCCACCTTCATGCTGCAGTTATGAAAGGTTATGTCCTGATCCAGAAAATTCTGGGCAAACTATTGGATACAAAGAAGTAGGTCCAAACCATTCTGTAGCAATAGCTGAAGACTGTTATTCTGAACACGGATGTCACTATTTCCCTAGAGTAAGGCAGTAAAACTTATCCTAAGAAAACACATTAAATTACTTTCTTAGGATAAATACTGCTTCATCGCTGATCTCTAATAATTGTGATTTATCAAAGCTTGAATAAATGTGTTTGATTTCAAGACCACACAACTCAAACAAGTGTTTGATTTCTGCCAAAAAAGTGTATCTAAGTTCTTGTTCAAATTTTAAAGTGTTAGTTAATTCACCTGACAGATTTACAATTTCTAAGGTGCAATTTTGGTATAAAATTTGAGAAAAATAATCATATTCTTGTCTATTAAAGAGCATAAAAATTTCCCCATTAATTTCTATTTGACCCACAAATGAATTTACTGACGGATCATCTAAAAATTTGTCTCCTTTGAAAAGTTCCAAATTAAAAACTATTTCACCATTAGTCTCTAATCTTTCTAGCAACATATTTAAAATTTCCCTCTGATCTTCAGAATCCAAAATATTCATAAAATAAAAATCTGAAAAAATTATTGAAGAAAATTTTTCTGTTTGATCAATTAGTCCACCTATTTCTTGAAGCACGGTGATTTCAGAAAAATTCTTTTTTAAAGAATCTACAAAAACATTATTATTAGAGCCAATTACCAAAGTTTTAGCAGTAGAAGTTGTCAGTGAAGAAATTTGATCATAATCTAAAATTCTTTGTAAGTTAATATTGTCATAAAAAGTTAGTACTCTAGGATCATTATATAAGGGATAGGAAAACAAGAATATTACCCAAATGTTGAGGGAGGGTATGAAGCTATTCTCTGTTTGATTTTGGTATTTTTTTCCTGCTCCAATAATGCAATTACAATTTCACGAATATTTCGAACCTTCAAAGGTAATCTACCTAAGTCTCGATTATGTCCGCAATTCACGCACACAATTCGAACACCAAAAATATCTTCATCATTGGTCAATGTTCCCACACCACATCTAGGGCAAGAACCTGTCAAAATCATAGAGTCAATCATATACATCTCTAATTAAATTCATTTAAATAAATTTACACGATTAATAAAATTCTATCTAGTCATATTAAACCATTATTGCGTTTCGTTAATGTTAGATTGCCGGAGTAACAAATCATTTTTTGTAGAAAAATAATAATCGTCGGAAACAACTCCAGAATTATGCTTAATTTCCAATTCTGACATCATGTCTTCAAGTACTTGTTTTTCACTGGATCCAGGAAACCAAAGATTTGATCTTTTTCTAAATTTCAAAGTATTAGAAATTCCCCAAATAGCTGTAATAAAAAGGACGAGAGATAATGCAATGGGAGCAGAATATTCAAATTTTAGAGAATTAAAATCTTGTGAAAATTTTTGATACCAAACTGATTTAGGCAAATTTTTAATTTCAATTGTTGACTCAAAACCTTTAGCAACATTTTGTGTTTCTAAAACAGAATAAACTCTTCCTCCAATTTCTGTGTCTACAACAGGATCAGAAAAATTACTATTAAGAACAATATCTGAAGAGGGAATAATTATCCTCAGATTGTTAGCACCATATCTCCAATTTTTAATATATTCAAAAATAGAGTTTTGATAAGGAATTTCATAAGAATAAGTTAATTCATGACTTCCTGGAAGAATAGAGGCAATTAAAGCAAAACCTTTGTCAACTTGAACATAATTAGAGTCAAAAATATTAGTATCTACGTTTAAATTTAAGGCGTCAGCTGGAAGGCCAAATCGCAACAAGTCCATAGGTCCTTCACCTGGAACATAAGTTACTAGTGAATCGTTCAAAATAGTTACGACTTCCAAAACAGAAATTATCTGTAATTCAGAATTAATGTTATCAAAAACCATAGAAGCATTTTGAATGATTATAGAATCATCCGAACTAGAAGAATCATAAACATTAATCTCAATATCCAATGGAACTTTTTGATCAAAAATTACCGATTCAACATAAATAGCATCTTGATAAATCAGCGAAACACCATATAAAGAATTTTCTAAGTATGGGACGTCTTTAAATTCAAAATTTCCTTCTACATTAGTTAAAACAGAAAAAGTTTGAGATTCTGTTTCCAAAGAACTAATATGAAGTGTTATTTCTACATCAGCAACAGAACTTTCATAGTTGGTTAAATTGGTTAAATTACCTGAAATATACAATTCATTTTCATTAGAATAAACAATTGAGGATTCAAAAAATAAAATGAATAGACTAAAAAGAATTAAGGTGAAAAGCTTCATTCTTTTTCCTCCAAATTATATTTTTCTTGAGAAATAAGAACAGTTCTAAAAACTTCCATTTTAACTTCCTCAATTAAAACATTTTGTTCAGATTCTTGAAGATCTAAAGCTCTCAACACTAAAGCAGCCTCAAAGAGGTGGATATTTTTTAACCATTCATAATCTTGATCATGTAAATTGCCTACCATTCTTTCTAATTCTGTACTTCTTAATCCTTCTATAGCTGAGTCCCATCTTCTTTCTAAATCAGCAAATAATGAAGATTCATCTTGAGGAATAAATTCTGATGCAGAGTATTTGCGAATTAATGGAAATATAATTAAAACAAAGGGAAACAAGCATAAAACTAAAGATATTAATACAACCATTTATAGAGATCTCGACTCAAAAATAGAATTTGCGATAGGGAGTTTAATTTTTTTACGCCTCCTGCTGTTGCTTACTGTTAAAGAAAATATCGTTCCAAAAATTAATATTGGTCCCGAAATCCACATCCATGAAACCATCGGGTTAATTAAAACTCTAAAAAGTGCCTGACCATCTTCTTTAAAATCCGATGGAACCAAGTAAAAGTCTCTGATCAAATTTGAATGAATAGCACCTCTAGTAGCAGACAGTCGGAATTCAGGATAAAAAGCCCTGTAGGGATACAAATAATCCACGAACTTTCCATTTGTCCAAAGCTCAAACTTAGCAGTCTCTTCAATTCGATCCGGGAAAACTTCTTGCGACACCCCTAAATACTTAAAAGTATAATCTCCAATTGATTGACTTTCACCAACTGCCATTACGACATCTTTTTGAACATCATAAAATGATGAGGCGGTGATTCCCATAGCAAGCATGATAATAGAAATATGAACTATATAACCTCCATACCTCGGTCGGTTTGAATTAATCAAACGTATAAATGAAAGGTGGATTTTATCTCCTCTTTTAACTCGTGATTTTGTTCCTCTAAACCATTCTTGGATTATTCCTCCTAAAGCAATTGCGCAAGTAGCAAAACCAAAAATAGCCCAGATTTTTGTCAATCCCAAAAGAAGACAAACTGAAACAATTAAAATACTTAAAATCAAAGGAAAAGTAAGCATTTTAAATAAAGAATTTAATGAAGCTTTTCTCCAGGGCAGCAATGGTCCAATTCCCATTAAAAATATTAACAAAAGCATTAAAGGACCATTTACTTTATTGAAAAAAGGCTGCCCAATAGTCATAGTGGTCTCATCAAAAGTCTCAGAAAATATAGGAAAAATAGTCCCCCATAAAGTTACAAATGCAATTAAAAGAAATAAAGCATTTTGAGACAAAAAAACAGCCTCTCTTGAAATAGGAGACTCGAGCACACCTCTGCTTTTCAAAGTATCAAACCTAAAAACAAAAATTACTATAGACAAAAACAACGTTACTGCCATGACACCTAAGAACACCCAACCCATTGTAGACTCAGCAAAAGAGTGAACAGACGGAACTGGGCCTCCTCTATTAATAAACATTCCCAATTGCGCCATAGTGAAGGCTGTAATTATAAGAATCATGTTCCACATCCTAAACAATCCTCTTCTTTTTTGAACCATAATCGAATGTACAAAAGCTGTCATTGCAAGCCAAGGCATTAGAGCAGAATTTTCAACAGGATCCCAAGCCCAATATCCTCCCCATCCTAAAATGGTATATGCCCACCATCCCCCTAAAATCAATCCTATTGTCAAAAGTAACCATGAAATCATGCCCCACAATCTTCCTTGATCAACCCACTCGTCTCTTGAACCTCTTCCGGAAATTAGAGTGGCAATACAAACAGAAAAAGGAATTGCAACAGATATTAATCCCAACATTTGAAATGGCGGATGTATAAACATACCAAAGTGAATCAACAATGGGTTAATACCTTTTCCGTCAGCTGGAACTATTGGTAATTTTTCTAACGGATTAGCCATAAATAAAAGTACTGCTATAAAAAACAATAAAACCAGTGACATGACACCTAACGCATAAGGGGCCGTATAGGGAAGTTTCTTGTTTAAAATTAAAACTGAGACCGAAGACATGATTGAAAAAGCTGCAGCAATATATAACAAAGAACCTTCATTTCCCGAATAAAATGCAACCCAAGCATAAGCACTTGGCATAGCTAAATTACTGTTTTCTGCAACATATTTAACAGAAAAATCATTTATTACGAAAGAATAAATCAGTGTAATTGTAGTTACAATTAATAAAATTGGAAGTGAATAAAAACCCCATCGCGCACTTTGAGCCAAATCTCTTCCATTCAAAACTCCACCCGCAAAACCAACTATAGAAGTGTAAAGAACAACAATAAAAGACGTAATTAAAGATATTTGACCAATTTCTACCAATTTATCGCTCAACTTCCTCAGAATTAGCTGTAGAGCTCATTCGTCTTATTAAAATTATCACTAAAAAAACTGTAGATATAAATGCTACCCAGGGAACTATCCATGCAATCAATCCAAATCCATTTGCAGATGGTTCCATTAAAACTACTTCACCATATCTTTCTACAAAATATTCTTTGATTTCTTGATCTGATTTGTTTTCATTTACCAACTTAGTAACTATAAATCTCATTTGTATCGCTAAATCATTCTGAGACTGATCAATAGATTCACCGGGACATACAGGACACATTATTTCTTTATTTAATGAAATGATTCTAAGCTCTTCGGGGTTCATATCCTTAAAATTCTCAGAACAAGCCGACAATAAAAACATAAATAAAAATATATAGATTCCAAAACTTCTCATAAGTAAATTATATACAAGAATTAAGGTGCATCGGATAATGTCAATTCTGTTTGCATCAATTCACTTTTTCTATAAAAAGTGACATAAATATTTGTACCCGGTGAATTTGAAATCAAAAATTTTGACAAATCTCCAGCATTAGTTATTTCCACATCATTAAGCTTTACAATAACATCCTCCACTTCAATTCCAGATTGAGAAGCCGGAAAGTCAGGAATAACCCTACCAACTACTACACCTTCTTCTACCGGAAGACCTAGCTGTTCTTTTAAAGCTTTAGTGACATTAAATGGAGAAATACCTATAAAGCCTCGCTGAACTTGTCCTTTTTTAACTAATTGATCAGAAACTATCTTTGCGTCATCAATATTTATTGCAAAACCTATACCATTAGAATCATCGATTATAGCCGTATTAATTCCAATAACTTCACCCGCAAGATTAGATAATGGCCCACCACTATTTCCGGGGTTAATTGAAGCGTCTGTTTGTATTAAATCAACCATTGAAGTTTGTGCGTCCAAATCAATTGTTCTTTCTAAAGCACTTATTACTCCTTTACTAACTGTTGGGCCACCTTTTAATGCTAAAGCATGACCAACAGCAATAACATCTTCACCCACTAATAAATTTTCAGAATTACCTAATTGAGCAGCAATTAAATTTTCTCCGATGATTTTGATAACTGCTAAATCTGTTCTTGGATCACTACCAACTAAATTTGCTTCAAAAGATCTTCCATCACTCAAAGTGACATCAATAGCGCTTCTACCTTCAACCACATGGTTATTAGTCAAAATATGGCCTTGATCATCCAAAATTATTCCAGAGCCAACACCAGATCGTGGAATCACTTGATTAAAGCTCCCTAAAGACAATTGTTCTGTAGAAATTTGTACTACAGACGGAGTTAATAACTCTACAGCCTGAACAGTGGTAAGAGATTCAGAAACAACTACCAATGGCATAGAAGCATTATTTGGATCAACTGGTGTTGAATTTAGTTCAGATTCTAAAGTGTTAATAGAAGCAACATCTTCACAGGCAATAAAAAAGGAGAAAGAAAATGCATTTAGTAACACAATTGAAAAAATAATTAAAAATAACTTGTTGGAAAAAATATATTTCATAATAAAATTATATCTTTAAAAACACCAAACTTTAAACATTTGATTTTATCTGATTTTTAAATAATTATATTAAATAAATACATAGTTTAAGAAAAATCAAATTTTTACGCTTAATCATGATATTTTATTCATGAAACACAATTCATGGGATATTTAGCTAGAAATAGATTGACATTCAAATGATCCCTTTAACCCCTTGCACCTCTAGATGTTCGGGTGTACAAAGAATCCACGAAACATTTTTGAATATTTAAATGATAAAACCGGGGAATTATAATGAAATATACAACCTTCTCTCCGGCATTATTTAAGCATAAATACAAATAAAATTTCTCAAAAAATTTTAGTCCTCTATTGTTGGGCGTACTGTATGTCATATCCAAAAAATGTTCGATTTTTTTAAGAAGGCATATTTTTTGAACGAAAATAAAAATAAAAAAGCTCAAGAAATTTGGCAAGCTGTCCTTGGTAAAATTGAAATGAAAGTACCAAAAGCTAGCTTCCAAACATGGTTAAAAGACACTTCTGGCGTTGCTTTTGATGAACAGAATTCAACTATAAATGTCAAAGTAAACAGCTCATTTACTGCTCAATACCTTCAAGAAAGAATGGCTGGCATAATTGAACGTGAATTGAATAACGTTTCAGGAAAAACAGTCCAAGTTAACTACTTACAAGGATCAGAAATTGTTCGTAGTTCAAAAACTGATTCTACATCAACCACAATTAAAAAAGATCCAAAAAATATTTTCCCTCTCAACCCAAATTATACTTTTGACTCTTTTGTTGTAGGGGACACAAATCAATTGGCTTTTGCTGGAGCTCAAGCCGTATCAAGTAACCCTGGAATAGCTTTTAATCCTGTTGTATTTTATTCAGGTGTGGGATTAGGTAAAACCCACTTACTCCATGCAATTGGCCACTCTTTAAGAAATCAAGGGAAAAACGTTCTGTACATTACTTCTGAAGAGTTCACTAATCAGTACATAGCTTCCATAAAAAACCAAACTACTGAATCTTTTAGAGTAAATTTTCGAAATGTTGATGCACTATTAATAGACGACCTGCAGTTTTTAATTGGTAAAGAACAAACTCAAGAAGGATTTTTTCACACATTTAACGAGCTTCATATGCAAAATAAACAAATTGTAGTTGCACTTGATAGGCCCCTGAGTAAATTAGATGTCCTAGAGCCACGAATAACTTCTAGACTCTCAGGAGGTTTGACAGCTGATATTCAAAAACCATCTTACGAAACAAGAATCGCAATCCTTCAATCAAAAGCTTCAACTTTAGAGGTTCAACTACCTAATAACATTTACGAGATAATGGCAAAGAAGGCGTCATCAAACATAAGACAACTCGAGGGTGTACTTAACAGGGTTGCCGCATGGTCACAATTTAATGGAAATAAAGCAACATCAAACGAACTCTTAAATTTCATATCCAACGATTTCGACTTTAGCTATCAGTCTGTACCGACATTTACTAGCGAAGATGTCATTAAAGCAGTTTGTGAACATTTCTCTATTACTCAAGATCAAATTAAAGGCAAACAGAGAAGAAAAAATTTTTTAATTCCAAGACAAATAGTTATGTATGTTTTAAGAGAAGAAACATCTATGAGTTTGTCTGCAATAGGAAAAGTTTTAGGAAACAGGGATCATTCAACTGTTTTACATGGATGTCTCAAAATTTCAGAACTAATACACAGTGACGATAATATTAAAAAACAAATTTTTAATATTAAAGACACTTTGCTAGAAATCAACTCATGAAACTATTGTTAGTTAGGCATGGGGAAACTTTTGCGAACGACGCACAAAGATGGTCTGGATCTCAAGACCTAGACATTACAAACTTAACAGAAAACGGTAAAAATCAAGCAAAAAAACTGGGCAGTTGGTTTAAAGACACCCAATATATGCCAACACACATTTATGTAAGCCCGCAAAAAAGAGCTTTAGACACTTACAAATTAGCAGGAACCCACTGGAATATTAAACCAAGTATAGTTAATGAATTAAAAGAA
>CEQN01060271.1_pt1 | contig 25038 bp, 22 predicted proteins | sample 427011 | NCBI WGS metagenome assembly CEQN01 (sample SAMEA2621277, study PRJEB7988) | marine metagenome | biome: marine biome (ENVO:00000447); feature: deep chlorophyll maximum layer (ENVO:xxxxxxxx); material: "saline water (ENVO:00002010), including plankton (ENVO:xxxxxxxx)" | depth 120 m
TAATATCTCCAATATTTTATGCTTTCTATGTTTGAATAGCCTGAGGCGCCCAGTAATATGCCCTTCCCCACGTATTGCACCTCTACAACGTCGCACTATTATAGTTATGTTAGTTTAGGTAGAATTTTGTATTTTGAGGTAAATATGGATAGACGTGATAGACTACCCCATAGATAAATATGGATTTTATATATGTATTAATGGGTAGAATAATTTATGCTAAATAATACAGAAGATAATAATTTCGATTCAGTTGAAGTCGAATCCGGTACTGCTAGTAAATTTCTTATTGGTGGACTAAGTGTTGTAATTGCCCTTTTGCTAATTAGTATCGGTTTTCTTGGTCGTGTAGTTACTGAACCCTCTACTGTAACTGATGCAATTAATACAACTCCACCTTCAGGTATTGATCAAACATCTTCTGATTTATTAACATCTACTGCTTCTGATGTAGATTTTGGCATTTTAGGTGAAATTCTTCTAATTCTAGAAGATGATTATATCGAACCTGAAAGAATCGAATCTGAATATATGCACTCCGCAGCAATTAATGGAATGTTTGAGGCACTTGATGATCCTCATACAGCATATATTCCTCCCAGTTCTTTTGCTTTATCGAGAGATGATTTTTTTGGAGCTTTTCAAGGAATTGGAGCTACAGTTAATAAACCTGCAGGATCAGATTTCGTTGAAATTGTTCGACCATTACCTGACTCTCCGGCAGAAGCTGCAGGTGTTCAGGTTGGCGATATTATTCTTGAAGTAGATGGTGATTCTGCAAAGGGTTGGAGTGTTGAAGAGGCCGTCTTGAGAATTCGAGGCCCGCAAGGCTCTCCTGTTGAGCTATTAATTCGTCATCTTGATGGTACAGAAGAACTAATTATTGTAGTGCGTGATGAAATCAAGCTACCTTCTGTCTCGACAATGCCTCCAGGAGGGCAATTAGTAGATAAGGAAGGTAATGCAGTAGATAACATTGCTTATATTCGTATTTATTCATTTACAAGAAGAACTCCTACTGAAATTGATGCCCTCTTGAAAGAGATAAATGCTGGTGAATATATTGGTATTATTTTAGATGTTCGAGGTAATCCTGGCGGCCTACTTACTGAAACTACTGAAATAGTTGATATGTTTTTGGACGAAGGTGTGATTGTTATAGAAGTGGATCGTGATAGGAATGAGAAAATTATTTCTGCTAGCGCAGGTAAATCGACTGATTTGCCTGTAGTGATAATACAAGATGAATCTTCAGCTTCCGGTTCTGAATTGCTTGCTGCAGCTTTACAAGAAAATGGAAGAGCTGTAGTCGTGGGAGAACCTTCATTTGGGAAAGGTACCGTGAATCATGTACGTGAATTATCAAATGGTGGAGCAGTGTATGTCTCAATTTCGAGATGGCTTACCCCTGATAGAAATCAAATAGAAACTAGAGGAGTCATTCCCGATATCGAACGTAAATTCACCATGGAAGATATTGATGCACAGAAAGATGTCCAAGCTGAAGAAGCTATAGAAGTCTTGAAAAAACAAGCTGCAAATCAATAATTGTTACTAAATCCAATGGACAATCTTTGACTCTTCGTTAACCTTGAATGGCTTATGTAGTTAAACATCTTGTGAGTTTTTGAAAAAAACACAAAATGTGGAGTTCTATTATGGCTGCAGCAAAGAAATCGAAGAAAGATGTGAAAGGCTCGACAGTCTCAGCACATCGTCGTGCTCGCTATGACTATGAAATAATAGCTCAATATGATGCAGGTCTTGTATTGCTCGGAACTGAAGTGAAATCGATACGTGCAGGTGCTGCAACATTATCTGAGGCATATGCAGGCTTTCGAGATGATGAACTTTGGTTATATAATGTACATATTGCCCCATATGGGCCTGCACGTGAGAATCATGAGAGTACTCGAGTTAGAAAGCTTCTTCTCCACCGTCGTGAACTAGATAGATTACGTCGGACGATGAAAGAAAATCCTCGGACAACTGTGATTCCCTTGCGGATGTACATTTATAGAGGACTTATTAAGGTTGAACTCGGACTTGGTCGTGGTCGTCGCCAATACGATAAGCGGCAGGCCATTAAAAAACGAGAATCCGATCGATCTATGCAACGTGCAGTTCGACAAAACCAACGTTGAACTATGTGATTTGGAATTTTCCAAATCAAAGTATTATGTCTACTGACCTGGGGACGACAGGAATCGACAGGTGCAACTGGACTTGAATTGCGGGTCGAGGTGCTACCACCCTCGTAAAACAGGTGGCAAACGATAATTGGCGAACGTGAACTCGCCCTCGCTGCGTAATATCGCAGTGACGTGACTCTCGGTTTAATCTCAGCGAATTGAGAAGTCGCGACATATTGTCTGAGATGCTTTTTGTTTCTGTGCTACAGGGAAACAAAACTAAGATTTCTGTAGCTGGCTAGCATTGCCTTTTGTTAATGATGAGGCGTTAGCGAGAAAATAGTCATTGACTACACCCGTAGTAGATTTTTGGCAGAAGTACTCTGGACGGGGAGTTCAATTCTCCCCCGTCTCCACCAGAATTAATCGAATGAAAGGTTATTGCAGCGTTCACATATTTCTGCAGGAACTAACCCTATTTTCATTAGTAATGAAAATGTTTTGCATCCCGCACAGAAACCGAAGGCAGATTCGAGGAACGCAAAAATTGCAAGAATAATCAGTAATGTTTGTGCAATTGATGGAATTTCAAGTAATAGACAAATTAATGCTCCTGTTGAAAAACAAACTCCGATCGCTTGTGCAAAACGCTTGGGTGGGCCAGCAACTGGTCTATCAGATTTTATAAATTTTGTTGTAATAATACGTGTGGAAAACTGCCCGATAGGGCTCAAAGATGGGCCTGTAAGAACTCTTGCCCAAAATCCATAGGCGAGAAATATTGCCAAGGGTAACCACGAAGTAATAATTGTAGCGATAGTTAGAATACAAACACATGCAGCAACAGAACGCGCTGCATATTCATTTACTGGGTGTGGGAATGAAAATATTTTTGACATGATTTACTCCGATAGAATGAAACTTTCAATAACGTCTCTCCTAACAAATCTTATAGAGTTAAGATATAAATATACACTATTTTGTTGAGTAAGAAAGTCGTGATTTGTTAAATTGTTATCAGAGATCGGATACCCACGTTGTTTTGGTAGCCGCTTGCAATGATTGCTCTACATCAGCACACATCGCATAAAAAACACCTATCTGTATGCATCCGTCATAGTATTACTTGTCCTGCTAATACCTTTAGTCATTTAAGAATTCTTGCACCTCTTCGGGTGAGACGAGTGGATAAATTTCAAATTCAGCAGGAATTATATCAGACCATTCATTGATTAATCGATGAAGGGCAGTATTCGAAGGTACGTCAAAAATTGCAACAGCCCCCCTACCCGTTCTTGCATAAAATGAGATTGCTAATTTTCGATCCAATTTATCTTGTGCCCAAGGCCAATATTGTTTCCTTAACTCCTTTACTTCAGAAGGTCTGGTGGGGTGAGGAGTACTTACGACTAGGAAAAGCATGCTTTTCATCCTTTCGAATATGAAGTGAAGATTATTGACCTGATATTTGCCCGTTTACTATTTCTAGCGAGCTGGCTTTACCAGGATTAGGTGAGTTTGGAGTTTCTCCCAAAATAATAATTTCAGCAAAAATTCTTTCTTTTTCTATTTCTAATAAGCCTACTGTACCTAATCGTGTTTCTTTATGATGTAGCAAGTTAGGACTACCTGAATTTATAAGTAAAACTTTATCTCTGTATTCGAGTCTTTCGACATGTGTGTCTCCACCAATAATGATGTCTGGTTTTTGCCCTGTAAAATCACGTTCGATAATTTCAGAGATAGCCCTTGATTCTGGACGAAGATCATGTGCCATTGCTATAGAATGGCCGTGAATATTGAGTGATAATGTTTCGTCTAGTCGCGGATCTTCAAAAACATCATGATTACCTCGAACTGCTTGTACTGGTGCGAATTGCTCGATCCAGTCAAGAACAGATGGGCGTGTTATATCTCCACCATGAAGAACAAGATCCACTGTTTCCAAAAAATTTGATACTTCAGGCCCTAATTCATCCAAACTATGTATTAATGACGGAAGATGTGTGTCGCTAATTAAACCTATACGCATACTGAGATACCTGTAAATCTAGTTATTACTGTCTTACATTAATAGATATCATTTTTGAAGCTATGGTTAAACTCATGTCATTTCAGTAGTACAGTAGATTCGTAATTTTGATTGGAGGAGTATATGGTTTCAGAGATTTTTGATGATGCTCGTTGGTCAGAAGTAAAAGGTTTTAACTTCTCAGACATTACTTATCATAGAGCGGTTGATCAGGGAACAGTTCGTATTGCATTCAATCGCCCTGAAATACGTAATGCATTTCGACCGCATACTGTAGATGAACTATATACGGCTTTAGAGCATGCCAGACAGTGGACAGATATTGGGACGATTCTTCTCACTGGTAATGGACCTTCTCCAAAAGATGGCGGTTGGGCTTTTTGTTCGGGAGGTGATCAACGTATCCGAGGGAAGGATGGTTATAAATATGCAGAAGGTGAAACAGCAGAAAGTATTAATCCTGCGAAAGTGGGCCGATTACATATTCTTGAAGTTCAACGTCTGATTCGTTTTATGCCGAAAGTGGTCATAGCAGTAGTTCCTGGCTGGGCTGCCGGAGGCGGACATAGTTTACATGTAGTTTGTGATTTGACTATAGCATCAAAAGAATTTGCGATATTTAAGCAAACAGATGCTGATGTTGCAAGTTTTGATGCTGGTTTTGGCAGTGCATATCTAGCTAGGCAAATGGGTCAAAAACGTGCAAGGGAAGTGTTTTTTCTTGGTTTTGAATACTCTGCAGACGAAGCTGTAGCTATGGGAATGGCGAATAAATCTGTGCCACATAAAGATTTGGAATCAGTAGCTTTGGAATGGGCAAAGATAATTAATTCGAAAAGCCCTACTGCACAACGAATGTTGAAATTTGCTTTTAATTTGATTGATGATGGTTTAGTGGGACAGCAAATATTTGCAGGTGAAGCTACTCGGTTAGGCTATGCAACAGAAGAAGCTCAAGAAGGGCGAGATGCTTTTTTAGAAAAGCGTGATCAAAATTATTCAAGCTTTCCTTACCATTTTTAACATACTTAACTGGAAGTTATGGCGCTGCAAATCGATTGTAGGTAGGAGTAATCAAAACTTCATTTAGTGTCACATGAGGTGGTTGTTGTGCAACGAACAGTATCAAATCTCCTAAATCTTCTGATTGAAGAATTCGTGCTTTATCTTCATCGCTAACCGGTACTGGTCGATCATTAAGGATCGGCGTTGCTACTTCTCCTGGGCAAATAGCAGTAGCACGGATACCGTTATTTCTTTCCTCCATTAATAAACTTGCCGTCATGGCATTCATTGCATGTTTAGCAGAAGTATATGCAGGGCCTGTGAGAGGGCTCACTCCTTTTCCAGCCATCGAGGAAATATTTATTATCAATCCTCCCCCATTCGCGCGCATACTTGGTAATACTGCATGGCAGCAGTAAAAAGCCCCATTCAGATCTATGTTTATAACTTGATCCCATCCATCAGTTTCGATTGCAGGCCAATTTCGATTGCGTACATTAATACCCGCACTAAATACTGCAATATCTATTTTCCCTAATTTTTGAAGGATATTATTTACAGTGTTTTGTACGTCAGTTTTGTTAGAAACATCTAGAGGTTGTATTAAAGGTTTTGCATGGCCACGATTAGCTATTTGTTGTGCGACAAGTTCTAATGGCTCACTTCTTCTTCCAGAAAGTACTATTTGACAACCTGCATCAGCTAATTTGAGAGCACCAGATTCTCCTATGCCAGTGCCCGCACCAGTAATCCATACTACCTGTCCGTTTAAATCTTGCATGATATCTCCTTGTTATGTCTTTAAAACTGATCGGTTAGTGCTCCAATGTGAAAGAGATAACCCAGCTATTACTAATGCTAAGCCTAAGAATAGCATAGCTTGTAAGGGTTCATTTAATACTAAATTTGCTAGTATTACTCCCCAAATTGGTGTAGTCATCGATATGGCAGCAACTCCAGAGGGTCGATATTTTTGAAGTAACCATAAATTACCTATGAAGCCAAACCCAGCTATTACTCCACCTTGGTAAATAACGGAATAGATGAGTCGTTCTGTTATTACCCATGGATTAGATTCGAATATTAGCCCCAAAGAAAAAAATGCGAGGATCCCAATTACTTGCTGCGTCATTAATACTTTTGCTAAATCAACATGTTGTAATGTGTTGGATCTATAGACTTGCCCAAGCCCAAGTAAAATTGCAGAACCTAAATATAAAAAATCACCGAACAACGTACTTTCCGAGCCTGAGAAATCTTGCATAAAAACAACTACGATTCCTATATAAGCAACACATGTACCTAAAATCCGTAATACCGACAGTTTATCTCCTGGTACTGTGAAATGAGCTATGACACCTGTCCAGATTGGGAATGTTGCAGCAATAATTACTGCATGTGATGCGCTTGTTAGATTTTGACCGAGGTTCATGAGTGCTATTTGGGGAATAAATATCGCAATCAAACCAAGTAAGGGTTTAATATCTTTTTTATTGGGTACAACTTTTTGTTTAGTCCAAATTGCCCAGATTATGGTTACGATACCACCTAACAAAAAACGCATCGAAGCTATTCGAAGAGGTGGCGCATCTACAAGACCTGCTTTCAATGCAACTGCGTTTCCTCCCCATAAAGTCGAAAGAAATAAAGCGAATCCAGTACCTTTTGGTGTTAATGTGATACGTGCATCAGTTTTATGTGGTTTTGGTAAATGGTCATTTTGGTTGGATTTTGTCATAGAGCTACAATACTTTACGCGGAGCCAGATAAGTTAAGTAAAGAAGTTCCTATTAGCGAGATTAAAAGCATAAATCCTAGAGCAAAAAATATTGTCACTGCCACACGAGCTCCTACTTTTTTTACTTCACTCAGATCGCATGTGAATCCTAATCCAACCATGGCAACAATAAAGAAAATGCTACTAAAATTTTTCGCTAAATCTCCAGTTTGGTCATTAATTATTTCAACACTTCTTAATACTGCTAAAACAATGAATCCAGTAACAAACCAAGGAACATAACCTTGTATTTTTTTTCTGTTCACTACAGATTTTTCAGAATTTGAATTGCGTTCAGTTAAGATACTAATAATTACGATAATGGGACCAAGAAATAAAATACGGATTAATTTCACAAAAGTTGCTACTTGTCCTGAAAGCGTTGAGACTGAAAATGAAGCAGCTACAACCTGTGGGACAGCATAAACAGTTATTCCAGTGATAATTCCATATTGGTAATAGGTAAGATCTAGCAATGGTACTAAAAATGGTAATGCTAATATTTGAATGAGCCCCATTATTGCACTAATACCTATAGCTGCAGCAATTTCATTTGAATTTGCTTTTAATACTGGAGCCACTGCAGCTACTGCTGAATTACCACAAATTGAATTACCGACACCTATCAATAAAGCTAATCTCGAACTTAAACCAAAGAGTCTATGGCCTATAAACCAAGTTATTAGTAATCCTCCACTTACTGAGACGGCGATTAAGATAAAAATTTTCGGACCGGCTTCTATAATTTGACCAAAACTGATACTTGCACCAAGTAGAAATACTGCAACCTCCAGTAATTTTGAAGAAGCCCATTTTGATCCTGGGTTTATTATGTCAACAACTTTACTTGTACCTAAACTGTTTCGGAGTATTACGCCTAGAATGAGAGCAATAACCAGTGCATTAAAAAAGCCACTCTCAAAATAATTTTCTGCAATTGATGAGAATATGTATGCTAGTACACCTCCACAAATGCAAATGAGAATTCCGTTATAGAGTGTTTTTGGAAAATATTGTTCCGTGAAGCCATCTTTAAACGCAGTTAGCACTTTATTACCTGTCTGTTCGAACTATGAAGTTGTCCTTAGTTCTGGATGTTTCAATCCTGTACCAGTGTTGAACAATACTATTTTTGAATCTTTATTTAATCTTTTTTCCATGATCAATTTACGCAGTGCTGCAAATGTTGCAGCACCCTCAGGGCAGACATCGATGCCTTCTGATTGTGTTATTTCAGTGATTGCAGTAGTTATCTCATGATCATTAACTGTTATTGCATCACCATTAGATTCACGAACAGACTGCAATATCAGATCGTCAGCAAAGGCAGCTGGCACTCTAATTCCTGGAGCTAATGTGGCAGCATTTTTCCATGGTTCTGCACGTAGTGCTCCTTCATCAAAAGCTTTGACTATAGGTGCACATCCTTCTGCCTGGACTACTATCATCCTAGGTCTCTCGCTGCCTATTAATCCCAAAGATTCTAACTCATTGAATGCTTTCCACATTCCAATCAACCCAGTGCCTCCACCCGTTGGATATAAGATTGCGTCTGGAAGTTGTCCATCGAATTGCTCCCACAATTCGAACCCCATAGTTTTTTTTCCTTCTACCCGATAGGGCTCTTTAAGAGTTGCCATAGGAAACCATCCATTTTGTTTAGATTGTTCGGCTATCCATGCTCCCGCATCTGAAATTAACCCGTCTATAAGCTTTAAAGTTCCCCCGTAAGTTCGAACTTCATCCATCATTGCAATTGGGGTGTCAGAAGGCATCGCTACGTGTGCCTTTATTCCTGCACGTGCAGCATAAGCAGCCGTAGCAGAACCTGCATTTCCTGCAGTAGGCATTCCTATTTCTTTTATATTTAATTCAACTGCCTTTGACAGTGCTGCTGAAATTCCTCGTGCTTTGAATGTTCCTGTTGGATTAGAACCTTCATCTTTTACCCACAGATCGTTTGCTCCAACTTTTTTGCCCAAATTTGGAACTGGTAAAAGCTGCGTCATTCCTTCACCTAAAGAGATTATGTTTGCAGTATTGATGACTGGCATTAATTCTTCGTAACGCCACATGGAGCTCACTCTGGTTGAAATTTCTTCACGTGTAAATGTGTTTTTTGCTTTCTTTAAGTCATAACGAGCTACTAATGCTCTTCCACAGAATTGGCAAATAGTTTGAATTATATTTTGATCGTGTTTTTCGTTACATATCGAACACTCCAAATGCGTTAATGTAGAAAGAGTTCTCATAATTCACCTTTTGTAATTGCTTGCATGATTGATTCTTACCATGATTTCAATACTGGTAGAACTTCTTTCGCGAAAAGTTTCAGACTTTCTTCGGCTAATTTATAAGGGATGCCACCAAATCTAAAAGCTACATTAAGTTCAAAATTTCCAAGCAATTTATGTCGTTCCTCAAGGCCTCGTAAAATTTTGTCAGGTGTACCCCAACTGGCTGCCTTCATAAAGCCTTCTACTGCACCTTCGTGACCGGCAGAACGTGCTATTTCTGCTTTTTCTTGGTAAGAATCATACCCTTTTACAGATCTAAAATGATCTCCTAAAAATTCATAGTGATAAAAATTGCTCTCTACAAATTTTCCTTGATATAACTTTGCGTCTTTCTCTGTTTGATTAAGATCAGGACCGCATACAACAAACTCAGTCAGCATGAGATCTGGTGGTTCTGTACCATGCAGTTCTCTATGTAGAGTTCTTCCCTTTTCGATAGTGGGTAAGCGCATTTCCCAAGGGCGATCTGCAAACATGATGATGTGTGCACCCAATTTTGCCGCAGATACTACAGAATCTTCACTCGAAGCTACAGCATAGATTCTGCCGTCAAATGAATATTCAGGACGAGGTCTTAATTCAATTTTCGGTTGTTTATAATATTTGCCATCACCTTCAATAAAGCCTGTTTTCAATGCATTGACAATCATCGGGGCTGCTTCATCAAAACGTCCTCTTGATTCATCCATACTTAACCTGAAAGCTTCAAATTCACGTTTTGCTAAACCTCGCCCGAATCCAAGCCGAAGTCTCCCGTTACTCAGTAAATCTAGTACGGCTGCGTTTTCAGCTACTCGTAAAGGATCATGCCATGGCAAGATAATTGCAGCTGTTCCGATATCTATATTTGGGTATTTTGTTGCCAGATGTGTCATGAGATGTATATTGTCCGGGACCATAGAATAATCATTAAAATGATGTTCTGTTGACCATAGGCAGTCAAAGCCAGAATTTGCAGCTATGTCGAATAACTTCAGCTCTTCCTGCCACATTTCGGTATCGGTTCCTTTTTCCCATCCATAACTTGAGAAAATACCAAACATGCCTATATCCATTGGAACATCTCCACTAATTGTTTTTTTTATCTATCAGGTCCTTTGATGTGTACACCGCCATCGACAGGAAGAATAACTCCAGTTATATAACGTGATTCATCCGAAGCTAAAAATACTGCAGCTGCTCCTATATCCCATCCATTTCCTTCGATACCTAAGAGAGAAGCATTTTTGCGCCTTTCTCTTAGTGAAGGTTCCATTCCACGTGAATATACCATAGGTGTATACACTGGACCGGGCACGATGCAGTTGACACGTATCCCTTGTTCTGCATGATCAACTGCCATAGCTTGTGTTAAGGCAATTACAGCGCCTTTTGAAGTGGAGTATGCAGTCATGCCTCGTGGACGTAATGCTGCTATGGATGAAACATTAATTATAGACCCACTGCCACTCGATTTTTCCATTTCTGGTATAGCGTATCGAGATGTAAGTACCATACTTCGAACATTCGTTTCTTGAACTTTATCCCATTCATCCATATCAGCATCAACTACACTGCTTCGAGGCATACCTATGCCTACATTATTATGTAAAATATCTAAGCCATCCCATTGATGGGAGATAGTGGTTACAATCTCTTTACACGATTTCTCGTCGGTTACGTTGCCTTGTATGGTAAGGACATTTGCATCCGGTTTGAGAGATAAGATAATTGATTTTGTTTCTTCTGCAGCAGCTAGATCACTATCAACTAGCAGTACCTTTGCTCCTTCTAGTGCAAATAATATTGAAGCGGCACGACCATTTCCAATACCAGAAGCTCGTGATCCTGCACCTGTAATTATTGCTCTTTTATCTAATAGTCTTGTTCCAGTTGTGGCAGGAATTGTAGGAATTTCTGTGGCTTCTGATTCTGTCATTTGGTTACCTCTTTTAAATCGATAATAGGTTGCTAGTTATTGACTTTATGGCTAAAGCCCATTCACTTACCTTAGTTGAATCAAATGCATTGTCCACAGTATCTGTAGGGGAATGAAAATATGCATGTCCTCCAAGAAATGAAATATAGCGAGTATCTAAGTCACTAAGAATGAGAGCTTCTCCTCCCACAGCAGGTCCAGGATTTCGAATGTTTGTAAGTTCTAAATTCGATGCACTCAATGATTGACGGACAAATTTCTCCAAATCTTCATCACTTGTTGCCGCTATGGAATTGGGTTCTTCACGAGCCCCAATTGAAGCACCTAAATGTAACCAAGCAGCAGCTTTAGTAATATTGTCTCGATGCGTTCGGGCATAAGAGCGTATGCCATAAAAATTTAATTCATGCCCCGAACTTGCGAGTAAATGTACAGTCGGATGAGGTTCAGGTAGTGCTGCGATGCTTTCTGCTAAAGCTAAAAAGATAGCTATTCCACCACCACGTTCAGCTGCACATGTAAACCATCCTGATTTTGGAGTTACGATCCCTATTGCAGGGGTATTAGATTGACTCCCTTCAATACTTGCTATTACGTTTGTTGCTGTCGATTGCAATCGTTCTCCATCTAAAATGAGGTGGCTTTCTCCACCCATCATCATCGTCGATTTGAGATGTTTGTTATCACTCGAGGCCACTTGTAAAATTGGGAGTGGAAAAGGTTTGTCAATATGCATGGCATTTTGTAAGACAATATTTCGATCGCGGTCTCCATTGACTAGAATTATTGCGAGAGCACCTTTTTTATGTAAAGCATCTACATAGTTTGGAAAATCTTCATGTGCTAACTTTCGTGCGTTAACTATAACGAATTTGCCAAATAATTCAGGATCAGTGATCTCACACATTTCTGCTTCTATTCCCTCAGGGATAGTAAAATCACCGTCATATAATGGAGTCCCCTTTATTTTTTCGTTGCCAGGTAAATTCAACGAAGAATCTCGATATTCAACTCGTGGGAAACGAAAGTTTTCAGTTTCTGCAGATATACCAAATTCCTTTAATTGTTCGATTAACCATTTTGATGTTTGATCGTCTGCCGGCCATCCTGTGCGATGATTACCGAAAGATTCATATTCACGGATTCGTTTTTCGATAATTGCAGGTTCATAGCCCGTAGTAATAGGTAGATCAAATGACATGTCGTTTTCCCTGTTGAATTATATTCTCTAAGATTTTAATTAATTGGATGTTAGTACTTCTGAAATATTATGCCAGTTATTGAGCTCAATACATTCGCCATCATTTACTTTTATTACTCGTGTTGCAACTTTCTCTAACAACTCTCTATCATGACTGGCGCAAATGATGGTTCCTTCATAGTTCTCAAGTGCTGAAATCAATTTTCTTTGTGTCGTTCTATCAAGATGGTTTGTAGGCTCATCCAAAAGAAGAACATTGCCAGGTTTTATGAGAAATTTCGCCAAAGCTAAACGGCTCCTTTCTCCTCCAGATAAGACTGAAACTGATTTAAAAACATCATCTCCTCTGAATAAAAAATTTCCTAATATATTTCTTAATACACCATCACCATGCTCTTTATTAACAGTTTGTACTTCTTCTAAAACGGTTAGATCGTAATCTAATGCTTCATCTTGGTGCTGGTCGTAGTAACCTAGTTCAGCTCTATTTGCCCAGAAAATATCACCGTGTGTTGGTGTAATTTCACCAGCAAGTATCTTTAACAGTGTTGATTTGCCACCACCGTTTGGTCCAATGAACATTACTTTATCACCACGTTCGACCTGAAGGTTTGCATCAATAAGTACTATTTCGTTGCCATTATAAGAATGGCCAATATTTTGCGCTTTTAAGACGTCTCGTTCAGTGCGAGTTGCTGTATCAAATTTAAAGCTAACCTCTAAATCAGAAGTTATTTTTTCAAGAGGCATAATTTTGTTCAAAGCCTTTTCACGACTTCTTACTTGAGATGCTTTCGTGGCTTTTGATCTGAATCGTTCAATAAATTTTTCTTGTTTACTAATTTCTTTTTCTTGTCGTTTCAAGGCACTACTTTGGACAGCTAATCGTTCAGCTTTTTGTTTTTGATAAGAAGTATAATTACCTGAGTACGCATTTATTTTCCCATTACGCAGTTCAAATACTTTGTTAACTACACGATCATGAAATTCCCCATCATGAGTTACTAGTAATACTGTTCCCGGGTATGTCGTGAGTTCTTCTGCAAGCCAATTTTGTGAATTTTGGTCGAGATGATTTGTAGGTTCATCGAGAATGAGATTATCTGGTCTTCGAACTAAAATTTTGGCTAATCCAATTCTCATTTGCCAACCACCAGAGAAAGAACCACATGTTTGGGAGAGCGCATCATTTTGGAAGCCAAGTCCTGCGAGAGTGCGACCTATTCGTTTGTCAATTCGGTATCCATCTAGTTGTTCAAAACGTTCAAATAATTTTGCCTGTTCGGTGATTAAAGAATCTAAATTTTCGCTGTCCTTAGACATTTCAATTGAAAGTTGTTGAAGTCTATATTCTATCTCAGAAGCTTCAGGGAAAGATTCCCATAATTCTTCAGAAATAGTTTTTTCAGAACTCGTGATAGTTTCTTGTTTTAAGAAGCCAATTTCATTTCCTCGAAAACCTGCATTTCCATTATCAGTGAATTGTTCTCCAGCAAGAATACTTAGTAGTGTTGACTTTCCTGATCCATTAGGGCCTACCAAACCTACTTTTTCATTATCACCAATAGAAAAAGAAACGCTCGAAAGGATTTCATTTCCATCAAAACTTTTTAGTACATTCTCTGCGTAAAACATTCCGACAGGATATCGCATAGTTATCTCACGAGATAACTATGCGATAAGTGAACTGAATGTTAAATTAAACTGAATATTCAACCAACCTCTTCACTCTAATATGCATAATTGATACTAATATTCATTAGTTTCCATAATCGATAACTAATATTTATTAGTATCTAGAAAGAATAATATTGGAACACGCTCTGTTATCTGCTTTTGGTGTTATTGGATTTGCTATTGCGATTACGATTATTCTTTCTAGAAAAATCAAATTGCCGACAGTATTAATCTTCTTAATTATTGGAATAATTGCCGGGCCTTCATTTTTAAATCTTGTAGCACCTTCAGAATTTGAAGAAATTTTTCGATTTGGACTTGAAATTCTTGTCGCCATTATTGTCTTTGAAGGTGCATTTTCTATTGATGTTCCCTACTTAAGACGTGTCGGTGGCGTTGTAAGAAACTTGTTAACTGTTGGATTCATTCTCTCTGCTACTTTAAGTGCTTTGGTGGTAGGTTATTTTGAAATTCTACCTTGGCGTATTGCTGCATTATTTGGCGTTTTAGTTGCTGTCACTGGACCGACAGTTATTGCACCACTTGTCAGACAAGTCCGGATTAATGATCGTGTTAGAGCTGTGTTGATGGGTGAGGCAGTTTTAGTTGATCCCATTGGAGCAGTCATTGCTATTGTTGCATTGGACATTGTTTTGTTTGGTCCTGAAACTACAATATTGTTTTTTGCCCCTACTCGTTTATTAGGTGGAATGCTAATTGGGATACTTGGAGCTGTTAGCGTACTTTTGGTATTGAAAATCTATCGTGACATTGAACCAATTGAAACCACATTATTACTTCTTGGTATGAGCGTTACTACTTTCGCTATTTCAGAAAGTGTACTTGCTCACTCGGGTCTTGCTGCGATGGCTGTAATGGGAATAGTGCTTGCATCAAGAAAAATACCGCATTCTGAACAAGTACGTTCATTTGAAGATGATTTATCCAAAATGCTTATTGGTGCTGTCTATGTGCTTGCTGTCGCCACTGTTGATTTGGAAGCGGTTCGAGATTTATGGCCTTATGGGTTTATAGTTTGCGCATGTCTTATGCTTGTTATTCGTCCTATAACTGTCTTCATTTCAGCAATTAAATCAGATTTATCATTTCGTGAAAAAACATATATTAGCCTTATTGGTCCAAGAGGTGTTGTGGCTGCAGCTTTAGCTGCTTTTGCAGGCGAAGTTCTTGGACCTGAACAATATGGTGATACTTTGACTGCTTTAGTATTCCTAACGGTATTTCTTACAGTAGGCGTACAGTCAACTTATGCTGGTATTGTCGCAAAATTATTAGGAGTGAAAGCAATGAAAGCTATAATTGCGGGAGCAAATCCTGTCGCTTGTCGTGTTGGACACCAGTTAATCGATCAAGGGTATGACGTTACTCTTATCGAAAATAATTCTGAATTAGTTTTGCAAGCACAGAAAGAGGGTCTTGAAACAATCAAAGCTGAGATTACAGATGTAAAAATGCTTGATGCTGCAGGCGCATCGAATGTTGCAATCGGAATCGCTACAACTGATAGTGATGAAATAAATCTTCTTTTTTGTCAATATTTACGTGCAGCAAGTCCTGACGCAAAAGTATATGCTCATGCCACTAGTACAGATGTAGTGAGTGCTTTTGAGCAATCAAGAATTGAAACTGTAGATATTGAAGTAGCACTTTCACAAGCTATGCTCGATCGTATCGCCGCGCCGTTATTAACAGAAGCTTTAGGGACTGGGGATAGAGTGATTATCGATGTTCCAATAGGTAGTGGATTAGACAAAAGAAAGATACGAGATTTAGGATTGCCTGAAAGTGTACTAATTTTATTGTTGCAACGACAAGGTGAAGATTTAGTACCCCATGGTAATACAGTTTTGTCACGAGGAGATAGGATTCTACTTTTTGGTCTTATTGATGCCGTACATGATGCTCGACAAGAATTAATGGCGATAGAATAGAACTGGAATAATAAATAGTTACAGAGAGTATATTTTATGTCTCACAAGTCATCAGATTTAAAAATCCCGATCCAACAACACACACTAGAGAATGGTTTAAAAATAATCCTTTCTCCTGATACTACGGCGCCAATTGTTACTGTAGCTGTTTATTATCATGTTGGAATGAGATTAGAACCTCAAGGCAGAACTGGCTTTGCACATTTATTTGAACATTTAATGTTTCAGGGTTCAGCACAAATGGAAAAAATGGAATTGGTTAAGCGTGTGCAAGAAAATGGTGGCACACTAAATGGATCAACTCGAACTGATTTTACAAACTACTGGGAAGTCCTTCCAAAACACACTCTTGAACTGGCTCTGTGGATGGAAGCTGATCGTATGCGTGGTCCGAAAATTACAGATGCTGAATTAGATAACCAAAGAGATGTTGTGAAGAATGAAATACGAGTCAATGTGCTTAATCGTCCGTATGGTAGTTTTCCATGGATTGATATGCCTGGTTTGGCTTGGAGTAATTGGCATAATTCCCACAATGGATATGGTGATATGGTCGATTTAGATGCTGCTAATTTAGAAGACGTCAATGCTTTTTTTAAGAGCTATTATTCTCCATCGAATGCTGCTTTAGTTGTAGTTGGGGATTTTGATGTTGATGATGCTATTAGAATGTCAGAAAAATATTTTTCTGACATTCCTTCTGTTACGCCACCTGAAATTCCAAATATGGATGAGCCTGAATGGACAGAAGAACGTGTTTTTGAAAAAAAAGATGCATTAGCTACTAAGCCAGCTTTAGCTATCTCTTACCAGATACCACAACGTAATTCACCACTGTATTTTGCAATGGGTCTTTTAGATCAATTATTGTTGCAAGGTGATGATTCATTGCTTCATCAAGAGCTGGTAATTAAAAAAGGCTTAACGGGACATATAGGTGGTGGTATTAACTTTTTAGGACATATGTTTAATGCCCGGACTCCCTTACTGTGGACATCATCTTTAATTTATGACGAAACAACGAACCCAGATGAAATATTAGAAGCCTTTGATCAGGTACTTGAGAATGTATTAAATGAACATATTTCTTCAGTAGCTTTAGAAAGAATTATCCTAAAAACCCGTTCTTCGTTTTACGATATTTTCGCAGGAAGTTCTTATCCTGGTTTTGGTCGTGCTGATCTATTGGCATCATTTGCAATGATTGATGGAAATGCTGAACGTGTAAATGAAATTGATTCTTTATTCAGATCGGTTTCTTTGGATGATATTTATAATGCAGCAAATGAATATCTTTTACCTACGAAACGTGCAATTTTGAAAATAGTACCTGAGCTTTCAAATCAAACACAGGAGACATCATGATTCCAGAACCGACCATAGCATCTCCTGAACCTTTTGTACTGCCTCAAGTTGATAAATGGGAGACAGCAAACGGTCTTAAAGTAGAATTTGTTGAAGTAGGAATAATACCTAAAGCGTATTTTCTATTAAGTATGAACTTTGGCTCTGCTGATGAACTTAATTCACAGGTATGGATTTACCGCCTGATAAGTGACTACCTTAAAGAAGGGACAATTGATTTAGATGGTAATCAAATCGCAGATAAAGCGGCGTCATTAGGTGGAAGATTTGATGTCAATGTTGATGATGACACTCTTACTATTTCAGGCTCAGTTCTAACAGAATTTGCAGCAGAATTTATTAAACTTGTTGGTGATATTGCTCAAAATCCACGTTTCCCTACAGAATCTTTAGCAAGATTAAGAGATGATATGCTTCGTGACTTAGAGCTAATGAAAGTACAACCTGGTGTTTTAGCTTCAGCTACGTTTCGTCGTGCACTATATGGTAATTCAGGATATGGGCTTTCATTATCTACTCCTGAAATAATTGATACTTTCTCTACACAAAATGTAAGTGATTCCTATAGGAAATTTGCTAATCCAAATGAAACGAAACTTTATGTTGCAGGGATGTTTGATAAATCAACTCTTAAGAGTGCAATTGAAGATACTTTCAAGGAATGGACTGGTCATGTAAGTGATCATACTGAACGTTCACTGCCAGAAAGTTCTCGGAAAATTCACTTGCTCGATAGAAAAAATGCAGAACAATCAACCCTTGTCATTGGCTTACCAGTTATAACGCCGAGTGATAAAAATTATGTGCCATTAGTTGTGATGAATTCTTTATTAGGTGGCTCTTTTTATTCACGAATTACATTGAATATTCGTGAAGATAAAGGTTATACATATTCACCTAGAAGTATGATTGCATCCCATCCAACAAGTGCATATTGGGTTGAAACTGCAGATGTTACGACTAATGTGACAGGTGCTTCTATAGAAGAAATTTTTAAAGAAATCGATCTTATTCGTGATACAGAACCTTCAATGGAAGAGCTCAACGGGATAAAAAACTATGTTTCAGGATCTTATGTCATGAGGTATACAACTCCTGGAGCTATTATAGGACAATTGGCATTTTTGGATTTACATAATTTAGATGAAAATTGGGCAAAAAACTATATTGCACATGTTGTAGCCTTAAACCCTTCTGATATTCAGCAAATAGCGAAACAATATCTTGATCCATCATTAATGACGATAACAGTTGTTGGTGATGGTGAATTAATTAAAGACGAAATAACTTCTTTTGCACCAATAGAAGAAGTTTCAGTTGAATCGTTGTCTCCATAGCTCAATTTCCATCCCCTTTTTTTCGAAGAGTTTCTGGAACTTTTTTCCAAACTAATAAGACGCCTATTAATCCTGATAGACCTACACTCACGGATGCTATGCTTAAAGTAGCAAGACCTGCTACACCTGCGACAATAAATGGACCGCTACTTGTACCTATGTCTGTAACAAATCTCCATATACCGAGAAATTGCCCTTGATGGCGTTGAGGTGCGAAGTCTGCACCTAGAGTCATCCCTATCCCTGAACCAAGGCCATTTGCGAACCCAGAGAGTAGACCCACCAACATGAGCGACCCAAAATCATTAGTGGAAGTTATAAGTATCATACTTAGAGACATTAATAATAGACTTGCTCCTGCTGCCCATCTTCTTCCAAATCGATCCATCGCTACACCTACTGGAAGGAATAATGACATATCAACTGCAGAACTTATGCCAATTATTAAGCCTATATCTTTTGGTTCGAGACCAATTGAATCACTCCATAACGGAAGCATGACTAGACGCGTTTGCCGTAAGACTTGTAACAAAAGCATGGCTGTGCCAGCTGTTAGAAATATATATTTATATTCTCTAAATACTGCTACAAAACTATTATCATCTTTTTCAATCATTGTTTTTGGAGTGTTTTCTACATGCGGGAGATATAGAAAGATCATGATTAATGCACCAATGGCACCGACAAATAGAACTAGCATTACTTCAACAAAACTGTAATATTGAGCAATAAATCCTCCCAATATTGGACCAACAAAATTGCCTATTCTATGCGAACCTCCGATTAATGAGATTACACGTCCACGTTGATCTACTGGGGTAATTGCTGAAACAAAACTTAGTCGAGCCAACATCCATAATGAAGTTGCAGCGCCAAATATAAATACTGAAATAGATAGATGAAGGATGTTTTGGCTAAATGCGGTACAAAGGGCAGATATTGTGATGAAAATAATAGAAAGCAAGTGCGATTTCCGTTGCCCTATTTTGTCTATTATTAATCCTGCTGGTATATCGAAAACTACAATTCCTAATCCACGCATTGCGAACACCAAACCTGCGATGGCTATGGATCCACCCAAATCTTTAGCAAAAAGTGGAACAAAAGACAGGACTGATCCTTGACCGATTGATATGAATATGGTGGGAAGGTAAACACTATTAGTAAGAGAACGAATTTTAAATTGTTTGGCGTTTTCTATAGTCTGCATCGCTCTATCCTATCGATCACTACCTTGTGTGCGAGTGGTAGGATAAAAATGAAAAAACTAACTGCTTACAAAAGAATAATTTAATTCAAGAATCGAGCAGAAGAATATTGGATCGAGTACGATGCATGTAAAGAGAGGAGGGGTAATGGGCTCACTTTCGAAAATGCGAATTTTGGATATGACTCAGTACGAAGCTGGAACTTCATGTACACAATATTTGGCCTGGCTTGGTGCAGATGTAGTCAAGATTGAACCTCCTACAGGTGACCCTGGTCGAGGAGTTGGGCGTGAAGGTGTTAACCAAGAGCAGGTCCGACAATATTTTTTGAACTACAACAGTAATAAACGATCAGTAGTTATCAATCTTAAATCTGATGAAGGTCGCCAAATTTTTCTTGATATGGTCCCTCATTATGATGTTTTTGTTGAAAATTATGGCCCTGGTGTCGTTGAAAAATTAGGCCTAGATTACGAAACTCTTTCTGCGATCAATCCTTCAATTATTCATGCACGAATCAAAGGATATGGTTTGACAGGCCCGTATTCTCAATACAACAGCTATGACTGGGTTGCTCAAGCATCTGCAGGCACATTTTCAGTTACAGGTGATCCTAATGGTCCACCAATGAAACCTGCTCCCACTATGTCAGATTCAGGAACAGGTATTCAGATGGCCTTGGGTATTGTTTCAGCATATGTTGAAAAATTGCAAACTGGCGTTGGACAACAAATCGAGATATCGATGCAAGAAGCTACAACAATGTTTATGCGTACTGTTGGATTACATGTTTGGGGCAAAGAAGCTGCTCCTCGCACAGGTATACATCAAGGTAATGGTATTACTTCAACATATCCTTGTGCTCCAACATCTGATGCAACAAATGATAACAATGACTGGATATTTATAATGACGGTTACTTCGCAAATGTGGGATGCTTTATGTGTTGCCATGGAACGTTCTGAATTGTTGACAGATGAAAAATTTTCTACAGAAGCTGCTCGAATAGCTAATCAACCATTGTTATATGAAGAAATAGCTTCGTGGACTAGAACAAAAACTAAGCAGGAAGTAATGGGTATATTGGGACCTGCTGGTGTCCCAGCTAGTTATGTATTCAGCACGATGGATTTATTCACAGACCCTCATTTGACTGAACGCAATTTTATTCAAACAGTGGATCATCCAATAAATGGTGAAGTAAAACTCATGCGTAATCCTTTACGTATGGATGGGGTAATGCCATTAAAACATGCACCTCTACTCGATGATCATACTGATGAAGTTCTGTCTTCTGACATAGGAATCGATGATGAAAAAATTCAACAATTACGTGATGCAGGAGTAATTGGATCTAAATAATAACTATTAAGAATTGTTCATTTAATTTGAAATAATATGGAGGTATTGGAATGCTCGAACGTTTTAAAGTTGCTGAAGAAGATCGAATATATGTAAGTGCGGATACTATAAATGCTGCAACAAAAAGCATTTTTCATGCACTAGGAGTACCTGAAAGAGAATCATCCATTGCAAGTGATGTTTTAATTTCCAATGATCTGCGAGGTATTGAAACGCATGGTGTCTCGAATATGCTTCGAAATTATGTTGCAGGTTATCAGGATGGAAGATTGACGCCTGACCCTGAAGTAGTAATTACACGAGAAACAGAAACAACACTTGTTGTCGACGGTGGTGGTGGTCTAGGAGTTCATATTGCACCAGATGTCATGGACAAAGTTATAGAAAAAGCTGAGAAATATGGATTAGGTGCAGCTTGTGTGACTAATGTAGGACACATGGGAGCATCTGGATATCATGCAATGAAAGCTATGGAACATGACATGATTGGTCTGGCAATGTCAACAAGTGGATCGTCAGTTACACTACCAACCTTTGGTGCAATTCCTCGTCTCGGAACTAATCCAATTGCGTGGGCAGTGCCTGCGAATAAAATGCCTCCTTTTGTCTTTGATGTTGGTACTAGTCAAATTGCACGAAATAAATTCACCCTAGCTAAGCGCGTTGGAGCAAAATTAGAGCCAGGGTGGATTGCGGGTGCTGATGGTATACCAATTATGGAAGAAACGGATGTGCCAGATCAATTTGGTCCGCCATGGTTACTTCCATTAGGAGGTACACGAGAAAATGGATCTCATAAAGGATATGGATTAGGTTCTGTTGTAGATATTCTAGGAAGTACTCTTACAGGTATTGGACCAGGATTTATTGCCCTGACCCCAGGTTTTCATTTAATGGCTTATAAAATTGATGCTTTTGTAGACCCTGAGAAATTTAAAGATGACATGGATCTGTTTCTTAAGGGATTAGCAGATACTACCCCGGCAGCAGATCAAGAACGTGTCGTGTATCCTGGTTTGCTTGAAGCAGAATCAGAAGATGAACGAAAAATTTCAGGAATTCCCTATCATATTGAAGTTATCGAATGGTTTGAGCAAATAGCATCTGAATTAGGCTTGAATTATAATTTGCGCGATTAATTAACTGCTAAAATTTTCGAAAGGTGCATAATGACAGATTTTGATGTAGCTATTCTAGGTGGTGGTTTGGCGGGACTAACTGCAGGATTATATGCAGCTCGTGAAGGTTTGGAAGTCACATTATTTGATCAAATGGGTCCTGGGGGGCAACTTAATAATGTAGGGCAAATCGATAACTTTCCTGGATTTCCTCACGGTACAACAGGTACTGAATTAGCTTCAAGCACAGCAGAACAAGCATTAAATGCAGGTTTGCAATTTCAATTCGGTGAAGTTTCAGGTCTTACTACAAATGAAAATATATGGTCTGTACAAACTATGATGGAAACAGTGACTTCGAAAGCTGTCATCGTTGCACTGGGTTCTAATTTTGCAAAACTTAATGTTCCTGGTGAAGAAAAATTCTTTGGCAAAGGTATATCCAATTGTGCGACATGTGATGGAGATTTTTTTCGTGATGAAGACGTTGCTGTTATTGGTGCTGGTGACTCAGCTTTAGATGAAGCTCTTCATCTAACCGACGTAGTTCGATCTATTACTATCGTTAATAAAAATGAAGATTTCACAGGTACATTTGTAAATCGTGAAAAGTTATTGAGCTTTGAAAAAGTCTCTGTAGAACATAACGCAGTTGTACAAAACCTAGACGGTGATGATCAACTGAAATCTATTACAATTATTGCAGATGGTAGTGAAAAAAAACTTGATGTAACTGGTGCATTTGTCTTTGTTGGATTAGTTCCCAATTCAGCTATCTTGAAAGAACTCATAGCTGTTGATGCTGCAGGGCATGTCGAATGTAACCTTGATATGAGTACCTCTCAACAAGGTCTGTATGTTGCAGGTGATATTCGACAACAATCTTCTCGACAATTGGTGTCAGTAGCTGGAGATGGAGCTACAGCTGCAATTTCTGTTCGTGATTATCTACGAAAATAATGTTAAAGATGCTAAATCTTATATTTTTCAGTATCGTATACAGTATCAATAGATTTGAGGTGTAAATGAATAAAGTACAAATATTGAATCCTACTAAGAGTGGCCCTACTCAAGAAGAATCAAACTCTGAGATTCTCGAACTCAGAGAATCTCGTGCAGGTATACTTGCAAATCAAAAGCAACATGCCTCTTTAGTGATGGAAGCTATTGTTGACCAACTTTCACTCGATTATGGTGTTATCAAAACAGTTGTCTCTAGCAAAATAACAAATGGTCCCACTCCAAAAGAACTTGAAAAAGAATTGGTTGATAATTGTGATTGGGTCATTTTAGGGAGTGCCGACTGAGGATCTTGTACTGCGTGGAGTATCCACGCTGCAGTCGACTTAGAAAAACGTGGTATTCCTACTATTACTTTGGCAACTAGCGAATTTAAGGCTTTGTCTGAGCTTCAAGCTCGTGCGATGGGATATCCTAACTTGCGGATAGTAACGATTCAACATCCTTTGGGAGGAATGCCTGCCGATGAAGCTATACTAAAAGCTCAAGATGCAGCGAATTCTATTAAAGAGATGATTATCGGTTAATTGATTAGACCGTAATTCTTTAGATAAGATAGGTTTTTAATGAGTGTTAATTTAGATTTGCCTCCTATCGTTGATATCGACGATTCCTTAGAAGCGATTATTGATTTTTTTGAAACACAACAATGGACTGATGGACTTCCATTTATCCCTCCTACTCGTCAACGTGTAGACGAAATGTTTCGATACGTAGACTTCAAACCTGATGATGTAATTGCTACTTTAGCTCCTCGAAATGGTGAAGCTACAGTCGAAGCTCTTGCGATTAATGCGGTTATGGCAGGTTGTCGCCCTGAGTACTTCCCTGTTGTTGTGGCCGCAACTCAAGCAGTTGCAGAAAAACCATTCAATCTGAACGGTATTCAATCAACTACTCATTCATGTGCAGTTTTAGTATTTGTTAACGGTCCAATTGGACGCGAAATTAATATCAATAATGGTTACAACCTTTTTGGTCAAGGCTTTAGAGCAAATGCCACGATTGGTAGGGCTATGCGATTGATACTGTTGAATATTGCAGGTGGCACCCCAGGTGAAGGTGATAGATCAACCATTGGTACGCCAGCAAAAATTAGTTTTTGTGCAGCAGAAGCTGAAGATTTGAATCCGTGGGAACCATTACATGTCGAAATGGGCTTTGACATCATGGATAGTACTGTCACTGTTATGGCTGCAGAGGCCCCGCATAATGTGAATGATCATTGGAGTGTTACCGGAGCTGGCCTACTGAATACAATTGGCCTTAGTATGCGCCAACCTGGAAGTAATAATATGACTTATCGTGGTGGTCAACCACTCATTGTGCTAGGTCCAGAACATGCTGAAGCTATCGCTCGCGATGGTATTTCAAAAGATGATGCTAAAAAAATCCTTTGGGAAGCATCTCATTTATATTTGAATGAAATGACTGAAGACTGGCTTGAAGGGCAAGCTCATTGGGCTGAACCGAGAGCTGATGTAGATTCCCCTGAAGCACATATGGTCGGTGAGCATTGGTCTCGACTAAATATTGTTGTTGCTGGTGGTGCAGGGAAACATTCTTGCTGGATTCCAACATTCGGACCAGATGGAATGACGAATACTGTTACTACCAGAATTAATAATGCAGATGGC
>CEQN01140012.1_pt1 | contig 25005 bp, 15 predicted proteins | sample 427011 | NCBI WGS metagenome assembly CEQN01 (sample SAMEA2621277, study PRJEB7988) | marine metagenome | biome: marine biome (ENVO:00000447); feature: deep chlorophyll maximum layer (ENVO:xxxxxxxx); material: "saline water (ENVO:00002010), including plankton (ENVO:xxxxxxxx)" | depth 120 m
AATTTTGATAATAATAATACTTTTGATTTTCAAAATAATTTAAAACTTGATTATACTGGTTTTGATGAGGAAATAGTTAGAAAAATAGAAGTTGGTAATGTTAGTATGCCAGTTAAGAATAGTCTTCTAAGAGGCGCTCAAAGTTTATTTGGAGTTAAAACTCAATTACAATTTGGTAATTTAAGTATAACTGGAATTCTTTCAAGACAACAAGGAAAAAGTGAATCAATAAAAATAGATAATGGATTCCAAGGAAGAGAATTTGAAATATTAGGTTCTAATTATGATAGAAATAGGCATTTTTTTCTTGGGCATTTTTTTAGGAATAATTATGAAAAATGGTTGAAATCAATTCCATTAGTTAGTTCAGGAATAAATATAAATAGAGTTGAGGTATATATTCTAAATAGAACAAATAACTCTGAATCTCTTAGAAACTTTGCCGCTTTTACTGATTTAGGTGAGGGGAAAATTATTTTCAATGAAAATAATGGATTTATAGGGATTGGAAATAATGGACCTTCAGATAATAATGCTAATAAATTATTCAATAATTTATCAGATAATAATAACTTAAGAAATATTGATTTAGTAGATGATATATTAATTAGTCAATTTAATTTATCAAAAACAATTGATTTTGAAAAAGTAACTTCTGCAAGAAAACTAGATGTTGATGAGTATGAAATCAATAAAACCCTTGGATATATTTCATTACTTAGAAGACTTCAAAATGATGAGGTTTTGGCAGTATCTTATGAGTATACATATAATGGTAATAGATTTAAAGTTGGTGAATTAACAGAAGATTATCAAAATAGGGAAGATAATGAAATCATATTTCTTAAACTTTTAAGGCCTTCTAATATAAATACTGAGATTCCAACATGGAATCTAATGATGAAGAATATATATAATATAAACGCTTCTCAAATTGAAAGAGATAATTTTGAACTTAGAATTAATTATAGAGATGATGCTGTTGGGTTCAATAATCCTAGTATAAATGAAGGTATATTAACGAGAGATAAGCCCCTTATTAGATTATTAGGTTTGGATAAATTAAATTCTTTCAATGATCCTCAATATGATGGCAATTTTGATTTTGTTGAAGGAATAACAATAAATAAAAGTAAAGGAAATATAATTTTTCCAGTTCTTGAACCATTTGGATCAACCTTAAATTCATATTTTATTCGAAATAATGAGAATGAGTTATCTGAAAAATATGTTTTTGATGAGTTATATTCCCAGACTCAAGATGAAGCTGAAAAGATACTTTCAAAAAATAAATTTTTTTTAGTTGGAACTGTTTCATCTGGTTCTGGTAGTGAAATAAATTTACCAGGATTAGATATATCTGAAAATTCAGTAGTTGTAATGGCAGGTAACTTAAGGCTCGTTGAGGGTACTGACTACACAGTAAACTACAATTTAGGAAGTGTTAGAATTTTGAATCCATCAATTTTAACCTCGGGTCAAGAAGTTACTATATCTTTTGAGAAAGCAGATTTATTTAATTTTCAAACTAAATGGTTATCAGGAGCTCGAGCTGAATATAAATTTGATGATAATATAGATTTAGGATTTACGGTCTTTCATTTAAATGAAAGACCGGGAGGTATAACAAGATTTAGTGTAGGAAATGAGCCAGTAAAAAATACAAAATATGGTTTTGATTTTAATATAAATAAAGAAAGTGAATTTTTGACTAAAATAATAAATACAATTCCATTTTTAGCAACTACCGAAAAGTCAAATATTAATTTTAGTAGTGAATTTGCTCAAATTGTTCCAGGTACTTCAAATATAATTAATGGTGAAGGAATTACATATATTGATGATTTCGAAAGTGCTGTTATCCCTTTAACACTCGGGGGATCTCCTATTTCATGGAAATTAGGTTCCACACCAGCTACCAGAAATAATTTATTTGATATGAGTAGTCAGACTTCAGATAATTTAGGATATTCATTTAAAAGGGCAAAAATTGCATGGTATACGATTGATAATATATTTTATCTAAATGGTGGATCAGTTAAACCAAAAAATATAACATTAGAAGATCTAGAAAATAATTATACAAAAGCAGTCTCACCTCAAGATATTTTTAGAAAACAAGACAGGCAGCTAATTAATACTAATCTACCAATTTTTGACATTGCTTATTTTCCAAATGAAAGAGGACAATATAATTATTCTACAGATTTATTGCCATCTGGACTATTGAGAGATCCAAAATCAAATTATGGTGCTATTTCTAAAAGTATAAAGAATGATACAGATTTTGATAGAACTAATATTCAATATATTGAGTTTTGGTTAATGGATCCATTTATTGCAGGAGAAAATGGAAAAGTCTTAGATGGAATATTTAATAGAAATAATTCAACTGGTGGTAAACTTATTTTTAATCTTGGTAATGTATCAGAGGATATAATGAAAGATAATGTTCATTCTTTTGAGAATGGACTTTCCCATGATTACTCAAATGATGGAATAAAATTCAATGAATGGGGTAGAGTAACTACAAAACAATATCTAACTAATTTTTTTGAGAATAATGAAACTTCTAGAAACAATCAAGATGTTGGTTTGGATGGCCTTAAAAATTCTGATGAAATTAATTATTTTAAGAATAATTTTCTTGATAAAATAAATCTTACTAATGAAGGTACTGAAAAAATTAAGTTAGATGTTTCTGCAGATAATTTTAAATACTATTTAGGAAATGATTATGACAACCAAAATTTTAAAATTTTAGAGAGATACAAAAACTATAATGGAATGGAGGGTAATACACCTCTTAATAATAATACAAACTTTTCATCTCAGGGGTCACCTTATCCAGAAAATGAAGATTTAAACGAAGATAATACATTATCAGATACAGAAAGCTATTATGAATATGAGGTTAATTTGAGACCTGGAGATTTAGAAATTGGAAAAAATAATATAGTTGATAAAATTATTGATAAATCAGGAGAGGCAACATGGTATCAATTTAGAATTCCAATTAGAAATCCTAGTAGAACTTACGGTTCAATTTCTGATTTTAAAACAATTAGATTTATAAGAACTTATTTGACAGGTTGGGAAGCACCTGTTGTACTAAGATTTGCTAAATTTCAAATGGTTGGAAGTCAATGGAGAAAATATGAAGAATCACTATTTCAGTCTGGATTAAATGAAGTTTCGGAGGGAATTGAATCAAATATTGAAATTTCAGTTGTAAGTATTGAAGAAAATAGCATTGGTACTGACAATAAATCTCCCTATGTTGTACCACCAGGAATTCCGAGAGATATTGATAATACAACAATAGTTCAAAGAAGAACTAATGAACAATCTCTTCAGCTTTGTATTAATGATTTGTCAGATGGTGATGGAAGAGCAGTTTATAAAGAATCAAATTTTGATTTAATTAATTATGGAAGGATTAAAATGTTTATCCATGCTGAGCCAAACAATGGAGATTTTTTGGGAGATGATGAAATTAATGCTTTCTTGAGGTTTGGTAGTGATTATGAAAATAATTACTATGAAGTTGAGCTTCCATTGAAAGTTACAAGGCCATCATTAATTGATCAAAATAGTTCAAATTTATCTAGAATAATTTGGCCTGAAGAAAACGAAATAAATCTTTCTATTGAAGAATTACTTTCATTAAAATCTCAAAGAAATAGAGAAAATATAGACTTAAGTACACCTTTTTCAAAAACATCATCAAATGGAAAATATATAATTAGGATTAAAGGAAGGCCATCTATGGGATCTATTCTAAATTTTATGATTGGAGTAAAAAACCCATTATCTAATGACAGAGCATCTAAATCTGCATGTTTATGGTTTAATGAACTTAGGCTTACTGATTTTGATAGGACAAAAGGTTGGGCGGCAAATGCAAACTTAAATTTAAAATTATCAGATATTGGAACCGTTTCATCATCTTTAAGATATACTTCTGTTGGATTTGGATCAATTCAACAAAGAATTTCTGAAAGGTCTAGAGAAGAAAAAATTCAATATGACGCTTCTGCTAATCTAAATATTGATAAGCTTCTTCCATCAAAATGGGGTATAAAACTTCCCTTGTATGTATCATCATCTACTTCAATTATTACACCAAAATATGACCCGTTAGATAAAGATATACCCTTATCTGCGTCAATTAAATCATTCGATACCAAGAAGCAACAAGATGAATATAAAAGATTAACAGAGGAGAGAATAGAATCTAAGTCAATAAGTTTAAATAATGTAAGAAAGGAAAGGAATAACCCCGAGTCTCGGGTTGATTTTTGGGATTTCGAAAACTTTTCTACAGGTTTTTCATATAGTGAAAGAACAAGTTCTAATGTTACAACTCAAGCTATTGAGTCAAGGGAGCATAGAGGTAATATAACGTATAATTTTTCTCCAAAAAATATATCATTTGAACCATTCAAAAATTTAAAAATATTCGATGCTAAAATTTTTAAATTAATAAAAGATTTTAATTTTAATTTGCTTCCATCTAATATTAATATAAGAGGAGATTTAAATAGAAGATTTAATAAAACTCAATATAGAAATTCTGATCTTTCTATAAGTGGTGTTGATCCTATTTATGAAAAATATTTTTCATTTAATAAGACTTATGGTTTAAGATGGAATTTATCTAATAGTTTAAATATAGATTTCAATGTTGTAAACAATTCAATAATTGATGAGCCTGAAGGAGAATTAGATTCTAAAGAAAAACTTGATAGTATGTATTATAATCTTAAGAGATTAGGAAGGACAAATAATTTTAATCAAAATCTACAGGTAAATTATAATTTACCTATAAATAAGTTTCCACTATTTGATTGGGTAAGTTCTAATGTAAGATATTCAACTAGATATTTATGGTCTGCAGGTTCTTTTCAACAAGCTGATTCTCTTGGAAATATAATAGAAAATAATAGAGAGTATTCATTAAATACTAAATTAGATATATCTAAGATTTATGATAAAATCCCAATCTTAAAAACATATAATAAAAAATATAATCAAAATGATACAGTAAAATCAATTTTTCGTTCTAGAACATTTGACGGAATAATGAAGGCTATAATGTCTTTAAGATCAATTAATCTAACTTATAACGTAACCGAAAGAACTGGTATGGCTGGAGTAATTGGATCTCCTGGAATTTTTGGGATGAATAATTATTATAATTCTCCTGGATGGAATTTTATATTTGGTTCACAAGATTCAGGAATTAGAAGAGATGCCGCTCAAAATGGATGGCTAGTAAAAAATGATTTCTTAAATAATCCATTTATTCAATCAAGAAGTAATAATTTTCAGTTTAGAAGTACACTTCAACCATTAACTTTTCTTAGAATTCAATTAGACGCAAAAAGAATAGTCACAGAAAATTTTCAAGAAACATTTAGATATGATTCTCAAGCTGGCAAATATGTTTCTTTAACTCCATCAAGAGGAGGAAATTTTTCTTTATCATTTCTAGCAATTAGAACTGCATTTATAAAAGATGATGAATTTAATATTTCTCCTACTTTTCAAAATTTTACTGAAAATAGAGAAATAATTAGAAACAGACTTAATGCATTAAATTCTCAAGGAGAATATGGATTAAACTCTCAAGACGTATTAATTCCAGCTTTCATTTCAGCTTATTCAAATTCCGATCCTAATAATTTTTCTTTAAAACCTTTTCCTAAAATTCCTATTCCTAATTGGAGAATTGATTTTTCAGGTTTAAATAAGATTAAATCCTTAAGTGAAATATTTACAAATATTACTATATCTCATGGTTATCAAAGTATATATTCAATTGGTGAATTTTCTAATTCCCTTTTATATATTGATAATTTAGATTTTAATAATTCTATAATGAATTATCCTTTAGCTTCTCAATTAACTGAGAATGGTTTAGTCCCATTTTATATTATTAATCAGGTAAGAATAACTGAGAGGTTTTCTCCTCTGATTGGTATTAACGTTAGAACGAAAAATAATTTAAATGCAAGAATAGATTATAAAAAAGATAGAAATATTATGTTGAATTTATCAAATGCTCAGGTATCCGAATTAATTAATTCTGATTTTTCAATAGATTTTGGATATTCAAAGGAGAAATTAAAGCTTCCATTTAAGTATATGGGAAATACAATTATTTTAGATAATGAAATAGAGTTTAGATTAAATTTTACAATTCGAAATACAAAGGCTATTCAAAGAAAAATTAATAAAGAGAGTACAGTGACTAATGGTAATTATAATTTTCAACTAAGGCCAAACATAAATTATACAATCAATAATAGAGTTAATCTTATAATGTATTATGACAGGGTTGTAAATAAACCTATAGTTTCTAATTCATTTCCTAGATACTCCTCTTCTTTTGGAGCAAGACTTAGACTAAGCTTAAATCAATAACAAATAATTTTTTGAGAATTAAATCATTTATTATATTCGTCAAATGAATTTGAATAATCTAAAATATACTGAGGACCACGAGTGGGTTAGAATAGAAGATGACATAGCTTATGTAGGAATTACAGATTTTGCTCAGGGCGAATTAGGTGACATTGTCTATGTAGAAATAGAAAAATTAAATGAAAATATAGATATGGGTGGAGTATTCGGTACTGTAGAAGCAGTTAAAACTGTTTCAGATCTTTTTATGCCAATTACTGGTGAGATAATTGAAGTAAATGAAAAACTTGATTCAGAACCTGAATTAGTAAATAATGATCCTTATGGAGATGGTTGGATGGTAAAAATAAAGTTTGATGATTTAACACAATTGGATAACTTACTCGATCTTGATTCTTATGAAGCAATTACAAAATAAAAGATTTTACTTTTATTTAGTTTCTTCTATATCATGGTTCTTTCTAATAGTTTATCTTCTTATTTTTTATAAGTCAGTAGATGTAAAATCACCCACAATTTATTTTGATAAAATAATACATTTTATGTTATTTTTTATTCAATCATTTTTGATTACAAAAACATATTTTTCTATAAAATTTTCCATCAATTTTTTTAAAATGATTTTAATTCTCTTACTTATTTTTTGCTTTTTAATTGAGATTATTCAGATAATTGTGCCTTACAGAACGTTTGAATATTCTGATTTATTATCAAATATTTTGGGATCAGTTATGGGATCAGTTTTTGGTTATTTTCTAGTAAGTAAGTAAGAATTTTTTTAAATTACCATTATGGAAATTAAAAAGAATCCTAATGTTGATTTAGAAAGAAGGAGTGGTTTATTTTTGAATATAGGCTTATGTGTTAGCCTTCTACTTGTTATAACAGCATTTGAATGGAGATTTTATGATAGAGGTGCTGGAATGGATTTAGGAACAATAGAAGATGATTTCGAAGATTTGATGGAAATACCACCTACTGAACAACCACCACCACCACCACCTGTAATCCAGCAACCTGAAATAATTGAAGTTCCTGATGAAGAAGAAATTGAGGAGGAAATTGAAATTGAAATTGATGTAGAAATAACTGAAGAGACAGTAATTGAAGAAATAGTTTTTGAAGAAGCGCCTGAGGAAGAGGAAGTAGATGAAATATTTACTATAGTTGAAGACCAACCTACACCTCCAGGAGGAATGAGTGCATTTTATAAATATGTTGCAACTAATTTGAGATATCCAGCTCAAGCTAGAAGAATGGGTATAGAAGGAAAAGTATTTGTTCAGTTTGTTGTTGATAAGGATGGTTCTTTGACTGATGTTAAAGCAATTAAAGGTATAGGAGTTGGCTGTGATGAAGAAGCAGTAAGAGTTATTTCCAAAGCAAAAAAATGGTCTCCGGGAAAACAAAGAGGAAGACCTGTCAAAGTTAGAATGATATTACCTATTACATTTAAATTAGGATAGATTCATAAAACATTATAGTTCTCTTCTTTAATTTTTTCTAAGTGCTCCTTCATATTGATAACTGATTTTTGTATACGAAAATTAGAACATTTAGAGCCAATAGTATTAATCTCTCTTCCGATTTCTTGTGATATAAAATTTAATTTTTTACCAATTGGTTTTTTACTACTTAGAGTTTTTTTAAATAAACTTACATGATTTTTAAGTCTTAAAACTTCCTCATTTATATCCAGCCTTTCTAAATAGAATAATATTTCTTGTTCAATACGATACTTATCAAATGATATGTTTTTTAATTTAGAAACACTATTTTTTATTTTCTTTGTTAAATTATTTTTTTTGTTTTTATCTATTCTTAAAATTTTAATAAGTTCTTGTGATATTAAATCAATATTTTTTTTTAGGTCATTATGAATTGATATACCTTCCTCTTTCCTGAATATAATACATCTATTTACACTATTTCTTATTCCTCTCATTATTATTCTGTTTGAAATATGGATTTTTTTTTCAGAAGTAAAAAGTGATAAATTACTTAATATATTTTTTAATATTTCTTTATCATTTATTTCGTTTGAGCCACTTAAAACTTCTTTTATTTCATTAAAATATGCTTTGATTTTTTTTTTATTTAACTCATTTGAATCAAGTAAATTTGATTGATTAAAATTTATTTTTACGTCAACTTTACCCCTTATTAATTTTGATTTAATTAAATTTCTGATTTCATTTTCTAATAATTTATTATCGTAATTAGTTCTATAATTAAAATCAAAATACTTTGAATTTAATGACTTAACTTCTATATCTATATTAATATCTTTTGTATTAATTATATCACTACCATATCCTGTCATTGATAAAACCATAATGAGAATTAAAAACTATAACCGAAGGAGATATGATACTTTGTGTTTTTAATCATATAATCTTCAATTGGTTTTGCAATATCTATTTTAACATAATAATCAGTTATAAAAGATCTTAAACTAATACCATAACTAGCTAACCATGGGTTTTTAGAATTTTCTATTTCTGCTTGAAAAACTGAACCTGGTTCTTTTATAATCCATGTATTAACATCACTTTTTTTACTAAATGGAGAATTAATATTCCAAGACGAACCTAAATCAAAAAATCCCGCAATTTGTAAACTATTTAAAAAGCTACTTCTTACATTCATTCCAGAAAGTGTTTTTATTAACGGTATTCTTAATTCTGAGTTTAAAACTAATACTTTATATCCATCAAATTTATTGAAATTAAAACCTCTTAAATTTATATATTCGCCGAATATAAAGTTATAGTTATTATATCCATTTGAAATTAATAGAGGATCATTAATTCCTTTATCTTCAAATTGTCTAATAAGAGAATTTTTAACACCGCCTAAGATATATTTATAAGGATTTTCTCCAAATGAATTTCCATAATAAAGTCTGGATGAAAAAATAACATTTTCTGAAATTTTTTGATGATGAGAAAAGTCTATGCTAAAATTCTTAAATGAATTTTCTTGATTTTTAGTTAAATAATTTTTGAAACTTATTTTAAATTTTGTACCAGACTCTAAGTTGTAGGAAATTTTCTCAATATTATCAAACTTAAAATTTATAAAATATCCATAAAAGTTATTTTTTTCATAATATATAAATGAGGGAGGTGTATTATTGAAAATTCTATAGTCTAAATCATTAAATTTATAAGTAGAGTAAAAAGGAGACATCTCAAACCTTGCAAATTCAGATAAAGGGTATGAAATGTTAAAATTAATTTGATTATAAAGGTATTTATGATATATATAATTTTCATTGTCCTCTGCGAAAAAAATGTTTCTCAAAAAAGAAAATTTAAAATCAAATCTTTTTTTGAGATAATTATATTCTGTAAAAATATCAGCACTCTTTAAGCTTGAAAAGGGTAGAAATGCTGTTGCATAAAATTTATGATCTTCAAACAATTCTAAAAAGTCAGATTCTACTTGAGTTCCAAATCCTTCTTGTGGGTCAATCCTTAGAAAACTATTAAAATTATTTTTGATAATAGAATATTGATATTTTTTTCCAAGGCTTGTTTTCTTATTTTTATTAATTTCAATATTTTTTAAAATTGATGATTGAACTTTTTTATCTCCTTCAAAAGTAAAATCATTAGTATTTTCAAAATCAATATTATTTTTAATTATTTCTCTTTCAATTTTTTTATTATTTTCTTCAACTAGTTTTTGTGATTTTATATAGTCAACTCTTGCAGTTTGTTTTCCAAAACTAGATTGATTTAAATCAAAGTTATTTATCTCTTTGATCAAAATTTCTCCTTCGAATAATGAATTATAATACAGGCTATTATTTTCTTTATCAAAATCAAAATTTATTATGTTAGTGTTAAAGTTTGTGATCTGTTTTGTAATTCCATTTATAGTAGTATAATAAATATTACTAATTCCTTCTGTATCATTTAAAAATAATATTTCATTATTTGATAGAGTTTTTGGTTTTATATTATTGTATACTGAATTAGTAACTTGAAATAAGTTATTAGATGTTGTATCTAAATTATATAAAAATAGATTATAATTATTAGATGTGTTTTCTGAAACTTTTGAATCTTCTAATGATGTATTTTCCCTGTTTGAGCTGAAAATTATAGATGTTGAATTTTTAAAAAAAGAAGGAAATATATCATGTGATTTATCATTAGTTAATTTTTTTAAGTTATTACTATTAGCACTTAATAAATAAATATCGCTTTGGTTATCTACACTTGCACTTAAAACAATTAAGTTTTGATTTGAATTAAAAGAAAATCCATTGATTTTATCAAATCTACTTAAAGACTTATATGATTTATTGTTTGAAAATATATTTCTGCTAATTAGATTATTTTCTCCTTTAATGTTTTTAGTGTATGCTATATTTTCATTGTCTTTCCATGTAAGAAAATAAGATTCGTTTTTATTATGAGATCTTACTTTATCAAGAACCTTAATTTTTTTTGATTTTGAATTATAAAGAACTAATTTTTTATAATTACCTGTAATAGTGGAGAATAAAATAAAGTCATTATTGGGGCTTTTCTTTATATCAATTATTTTATTGTAATTTTTGAATTGTAAGAATGTAGACTTTTCCTGATTATCTCTTAAATAATTATTAAAAATACTTTTATTATAAAAATTTGACCAGTTTTCAATGAAAGTATTAAAGCTAATTCCTAAAGAACTTGAAATAGCTTTTTCAGGGCTTCTTATTATTTTAGTTAAGTTAATAATATTTGATATTGTATTCTTACCATAAGTTATTGATATGTAGTTCCATATACTTTGACCTATAAACTTTGAATACTCATTATTGATTTTATTTAGTGATTTTTTATTAGTTGTTAAAAAATAATCTCTTACAATATTGTCCATCTCTAAATCCCATCCATATGCTAAGAATCTTGCTGCTCCATCAGAAAACCATTTTGGTACATTTATAAATGATACTTTACCAAATCTTTTTGCAAAGCTTAGATTACCATGCATCAAGTCATTGATTAAAACTTTACTAAACTCATAACTTAAGTTTTCCTTAAAAACATTAATATTTTCATTATATTCTATCTTAAATATTATTCTATTATTTAAGTTTAAATTGCTTGATAAAAATTTATTTGTTTCATTTATACCTATGTTACTTTGTTTTTTATCCTCTTCGGAGTTGTAAATAAAGACTTTTGTTTTTTGAAATGGTTGATGTCCAATGTTATTCGTGTATTCTGAAAATGTGGTTTCTAAATGTAGTGCTGCAATTTCAACAACATTTAATGCATTTGAATTATAATAAAATTCAAAGTTATTTGAATACATTACTTCCCAGTTTAGAGAATTATATTGAATTCTGTTTTTACCTAAACTATTATAAATACTATTTTGAGAAAAAGTAAAAAAACTAGAAAATAAAAAAAATAATGCTATGATATATCGCATATTAATCACCTACGTTTTGAATCTATTTATGTTTATTTCTTTATCTATTTGTTTATTTCTTTCAATATAGTTAAATAATTTGTCTGAACAATATGGAGCCTGGCTTATTCCTTTTGATCCTAATCCATTTATAATATATAAATTTTTTAATTGGAAATGTTTTCCAACAATTGGTCTTCTGTCTTTACTTGAAGACCTTATTCCAAAAAATGATTTTTTGAAAATAAGTTTTTTCTTAATAATTTTTCTTGCATCATCCAAAATTTTAGAGTGTCCAATGTTATCCGATCCATTATTATATGATGAGCCTATGTGAAAAATATTTTTAGAGGTATTAACAATTGAAATTTTATTATTAATGATATTTTTTATTGAATAATTTAATTCAGTTAAAATACTATTTCCAGATACTTCGTTAATATCGATTTTATTAAAAAGATTTATTTTTTTTTGATCAATACCGATACACATTACAATATGTTTTGCTTGAAAACCTTTAAGTCTTATTTCGTTATTTTCTATGATTATATCCTTATCATCCAATTTATATCTATGATAACGTTCTTTTTTTTTAAAATATTTCCTTGTATGAGTTAAATATTTTTTAACATCTATATAACCACTCTTTTTAGTAATTACTTTCTTTTCATCTATTTCTTTAATAATACTTTGAAATTTTATGTTACTCATACGAGAATTCCAATCATTAAAATCTTTATTATTATTAATAGGTCTATAAATGTTTTTTTTAAAAAGAATTTTCACTCCAATTTCTTTTTCTATATTCAAATAAAACCTTTCTAAATTTTCAAACAATTCATTTACATTCCATGTTAATGCTTTCCTTCTACCAGTTATTGGATTATAAATACCTAGTGCAGCTTTTGATGCTGTATTTTTGTTTTCAGAATCAAGTATTAAAAATTTTTTATTACTATAATATAGTTTCCAAGCTAATGCAGATCCAGTAATTCCTTGACCTATAATTATATAATCATATTTTTTTGTCATTTATTATATATTATAATTATTTAAACATCAAATTTGCATATTATTTAAATATTCATGGAAGTTAAATCATTTACTTTTAACGATTATCAAGAAAATACATATCTGATTATTGAAGATAGTAGTTGTATAATTATTGATCCTGGAAATTATTATGAAGAGGAAAATAATTTAATTATGAATTATATAGAAAAAAGATCTTTAAATCCTCAATATATTCTTATAACTCATACTCATATAGATCACATTCTTGGAATAAATTTTTTATCTAATTTATATTCAATTAAAACATTTATACCAAAATCTGAAATAGATATTTACAATAATATGATATCTTATGCATCGATGTTTGGTATGGAAAAATATAAACACGAGAAAAACGTAAATTTGATAAATGAGTCTTTTAATTTAAGTTTTGGAAAAAATAAAATAAAAGTATTATCTCTTCCAGGGCACTCACCTGGTCATATAGCATTCTTATTTCAAAAACAGAAAAAATGTTTTTGTGGTGATGTAATTTTTAAAAACTCCATAGGTAGAACTGATTTACCAGGTGGGGATTTTGATACTTTAATTAATAGTATTAAAAAAAGATTATTTTTAGAAGATGAAAATACTATTTTGTATCCTGGACATGGACCAATTACAACAATATCTGATGAGAAAGAAAATAATCCTTTTTTAAATTGAAGTTTTTAATTCCAAATATTCTTACTTTAACAAATCTTGTTTTAGGGATTATATGTATAATTAATATAATAAATCAGTCAAATGATTTTCCAATATTAATATTATTTTATACTTGTTTATTTCTTGACTTTATGGATGGTTTTCTAGCTAGAAAACTAAAAGTTATTTCAGAATTTGGCAAACAATTAGATTCTTTAGCTGATCTTGTTTCTTTTGCTGTTTTACCTACATTGGCTTTATATTTTTATCTAGAAAATATTTCTGACAATTTAATAATAAAATATATTCCTATTCTTATTATAATTTTCTCTGCAATTAGACTTGCAAAATTTAATATTGATGAAAATAATAATAATTTTTTTGAAGGGCTTCCTACACCAGCGAATGCTTTATTTTTTATTTCCCTAGTTTATTATGATGGGGCATTTAAAGAATATATTACCCCAGAATTAGTTTTAATTTTAATATTTATATTTTCTTTCTTACTGGTCTCAAAATTTAAATTTATTTCACTAAAATTTTCAAATTTCAATTTTATAAAAAATTTAGATAGATATATTATAATTTTAATTTCTTTTCCTACTTTATATATTTATAAGGATTCATACTTGTTTTTACTAATATTATTCTATGTAATTTATTCAGTTATAAAATCGTTTTTTTCTAAATTATTTTTCAAATAAATTATCTTATTTAGAGTTATTATAGTATTTGAAATTATTAAAATGAATAAATTATTTTATCTTTTTCTTATATATTTTTTTTTACCACTATTAATCTTTGGACAGACTTCTATTTTAAATGATGGCGATTGGATCAAGATTGGTATTATTGAGTCAGGAATATATAAGATTGATAAAAAATTTTTAGATAAAAATAATCTTGACATAGGGAAAATTAACCCAAATAAAATTCAAATTTATGGTAGTGGTTATAATGGGAGTCTACCTCAACTTAATTCAATTTCAAATTATATAAACCCAAAAGAGATTCAAATTAGTTTTTTCGGAAATAGTGATGATACTTTTGATAATAATGAATTTGTATTTTTTTATTTACAGTCGTCAGATAAAGTTTATTTTGATTCTTTAGAAAATAAACTACAATCAGAAAAAAATATTTATACTGACACCTCTTTTTATTTTATATCGTTTGATAAAAACCTATCAAGAGAAATTAAGACTGATGAGGCTTCTGATTTATTTGATTCTGAAAGAAATAATTTTTTATATAATTACAAATATGAAAAAGATTTATATACAATAATTCAATCAGGGAGGGATTGGTATGGTGAAATCTTTTCTCCAGGTAATTCTTTGGAGATCCCAATCAATGATTTTAATAAGAATACATTATTAAATATTGATATTAATTTAATATCTAGGTCAACTGTTCAGTCAAACTTTAAGTTATACCTAAATAATAATGAAATATCTCGTATTGATATGGGGGTTATTAATGAAGGGATCTATGGCTATAAATTAGCTGAAACAAATAAAAAAATTAATTCAGAATTTAAGAATCAAGATTCTAATAATTTGAAATTATTATATAATGGGGATAACTCATCTATTTCATATCTAGATTATATAGACATTACAGGTGAAATCAATTTGAGTTATAAAGACCATGATTTAATTTTTTATACTCTTCCTTCTAATGAAAATATCTTTTATAAGCATATTATTAAAAGTACTAATATTTATGATTATGATAATCAAAATAAATTAGATCTAAGAAGGTGGGATATCACCAATCCTTATGATATTAAGGAATCAAATTTGATTAAAGAGAATGATTATTACTATGTTATAAAAAATGAAAAAAACTTTGGCAGATATATAATTTTTGACATAAAGAATTTAAACTATCCTCTTTTTTCTAAAAGCTTAGTCAACTCTAATATTTTAAATCATAAAAATCCGGATTTATTAATTATCACACATGATAATTTTAAAGACGATGCCTCTAGAATTAAAAGTCTAAGAGAAAGAGAAGGTTTAACCGTAAATATAACAGATGTTGATAATATATATAATCAGTTCTCTGCTGGTAATCAGGACATAAGCTCTATTAGAAATTATATAAAGTATATATATAATTCTAGTAATAAAAAATTAAGATATGTTTTACTTATTGGAGACTGTTCTTATGATTTTAAAGATAGAATTCCAAATAATACCAATTATATTCCAATATATCAATCTTATAATTCATCAAATAATATTTATAGTTATTCATCAGATGATTATTACGGTTTCCTTGATGAAGATGAAGGAATTTGGGAAGAGAGTATCGATGGGGACCATGATTTAGAGGTAGGGGTAGGTAGAATTCCTAGTAAAAGTAAAATGGAATCAAAATCATATATTGATAAATTATTTATTTATTCTAAAAAAGAATTAATAAGAGGGGACTGGAAAAAAAATATCTTTTTAATTGCAGATGATGGAGATAATAATGTTCATCAAAATGATGCAGAAAATCATTTTAATCTTTTAAACAAAGACAATCCGGAATATAAAATAAAGAAAATATATTTAGATAATTATGAACAAAATATAATTGATGGATTTAAGACATCCTCTCAAACTAAAGAATTATTGAACGAAGCAGTTGATAATGGAGCCATGATAATAAATTATATTGGTCATGGAAATGAATTTTTTTGGGCAGAAGAAAAAATTCTTGATGATAATTCTATTTATAGTTGGAAAAATAGATCAAAACTTCCTCTTTTTTTGACTGCTACATGTGAATTTGGAAAGTTTGATGACCCATTAATTTCATCAGGAGGAGAAATGTTACTTAATAAAGATAATGGTGGGGCAATAGCTTTATTGACAACAACTCGCCCTGTATTTTCACAATCAAACTATAGATTAAATAATGAGTTTTACAAAAACGTTTTTGTAAGAGATGAAAGTTATATGAGATTAGGAGATATTTTTAAGAATACTAAGAATGGAAGTTTAAGTGGACCAATTAATAGAAATTTCGCATTATTAGGAGATCCTTCATTGACTTTAAATTATCCGTATTTTAATATAAAAATTAATAAAATTGATACTTTAATGGCTGGAGATAAAATTTTAGTTTCAGGAGAAATCATAGATAATAATAGTATTAAGGTTGAAAATTTTAATGGTGAAATCTATTCTGATATTTTTGATAAAATTTCAACTAATATAACACTAGGAGATGAGAATGAGCCATATCAATTTTTAGAATGGGATGATCTTATATTTAAAGGAGTTTCATCAGTTAATCAAGGTGTTTTTTCATTTGAATTTAATGTCCCAAAGAATATTGATTATGAATTTGGTCTTGGAAAATTAAATTTGTTTGCAGTAGATACAGTAAATTTTGATGAAGCAATTGGATCTTCAAGTTTTATTATAGGTGGTACATCTAATAATTTTAAAGATGATAATAAAGGTCCTGATATAAATATATTTTTAGATTCATATGATTTTATCTCTGGAGATAGGGTATCTATTTCTCCATTACTTATTGTTGATCTTTTTGATGTAAACGGAATAAATATTATTGAAAAAGAATCATCAAATAAGATAAAAGCAGTTATTGATGATACTATTGTAATAAGTTTAAATAAATATTTTTCATATTTAAAAGATAATTTTCAGAGAGGCTCAATAAGATTCCCTCTTGAAAATTTGAAAAATGGTAAACATAAGATTGAAATAAAAGTTTCAGATAATTACAATAATTTGTCTACCGAAGTAGTTGTATTCATTACTGGTAATGAAAACAAGCTAAAAATATCAAATCTTATGAATTATCCTAATCCATTTAGTTATCAAACAAATTTTAGTTTTGAGTTAGAAGAATATAATCAACCTATTTTTATTTTACTTGAAGTTTTTGATATAAGAGGAAAAAAAGTTTTTAATTATCAAAATGAATATGAATTTTCTCCGAATTTTATTGATGATATATCATGGGATGGTAAAGATTTAAATTATAATCCTTTGCCTCAAGGAATCTATATATATAAATTGCATGTCAGAAATTTATTGAATGGAAAAAATATTACACTGCACAATAAATTATTTAAAAAATTATGATTAGATATTTAATAATTTTTATTTTATTATTTAATTCTAAAGTGTTTTCGCAAGCATCTATTCTTAGTGGTCAGGATACTTCAAGAAGACCGATTATAACTGCAGTACCTTTTTTATTAATCTCTCCTGATTCAAGGGGTTCTGCTATGGGAGAAACTGGAGTAGCTACATCTGCTGATGTAAATTCTGTTCATTGGAATAATGCAAAACTTGCTTTTATTGATAAAAAATATGGGTTTGGAATGTCATATGTACCTTGGCTTGGTAAAATTGTTGATGATATGTCTATTTCCTATCTTTCTGGTTTCTATAAACTTGATAATATTCAAACTATAGGTCTAACAATGAAATATTTTGATCTTGGTGAAATTCAACTTACAGATAATCAGGGTTTATCTTTAGGTATTGAAAATCCAAAAGAATTAAGTACTGCTTTTACATATTCTAGAAAGCTTACTAATTATTTATCTATAGGAGGGACAACAAGATATATTTGGTCAAACTTAACTGGTAGTATTTCAAACTATTCAGATGCAAAGGCAGGGAATAGTTTTTCGGTTGATCTTGGATTATACTTCAATAAAGAAATTACTTTAGCAAATAGAACTTCTGAATTATCCTTTGGAACCCATATTTCTAATATAGGAGGAAAAATAACATATGGAAGTTCAAAAAGTCTTGATTTTATACCAATTAATTTAAGGTTTGGATCATCACTAAAAACATTCTTTGATCAATATAATTCTTTAACCTTTGCTATTGATTTTAATAAGTTAATGGTTCCCTCACCACCAATATACGAGATTGATAATAATGGGAATTATATAATTGACCCATTAACTAATCAAGCTAAAATATTAAAAGGTAAAAATCCTAATAGATCTGTATTAAGTGGTATGTTTTCATCTTTTAATGATGCTCCTGATGGATTTTCAGAGGAAGTAAAAGAAATTACCATATCATCAGGTTTAGAATATTCTTATAGAGATGTTTTTTTCTTTAGAGGCGGATATTTTTTAGAAAATATGGATAAAGGTGGCAGGAAATTTTTAACACTTGGACTTGGAATAAAATATAATAATCTTGGAGTAGATTTTTCCTATTTATCTACTCCTCAAAATGATCATCCTTTAGCTGAAACAATGAGATTTTCAATTGCATTTTTATTTGATAATATTGATAATTCAGAAGAAAATTAATTTATTTTTCTATTTCTAAAGCTATTCTATTAATTCCTTTCAATTGTATTTCTCTCATTGAATGTTTTACCAATAACTTATAATTAGCATTCCTTTTCACGCCTAAAGAATTTATTATCAAAGTATCAACAGTAAAATCTTTAAGAATCCCATCACCCAACGGATATCCATATTTTTTTTCAAATAATTCTAACTCTATCATGTTTGATTTTAAAATATTTTTAGATGAATCAAGTAGAGAATAGGAGGTATATATATTTTGAAATGGATAATTATTTGAATATGAAATAATCAAATTAAAATTTAAACTTTTATTATCTCTACTATTGAAATCAAAAACAATTGATGAGTCAGAATGCCAGATATTATCACTGAAACTAAAATAATTTGTATAAATATTTGACTGATTACAAGAAACTAAAATAAATAAGCAAAAATTAACTATTAAGATTTTTTTCATTTTAAATCATTTCCAATGTCTTTTCTAAAATATTTATTTTTCCATGAAATCTTATTTGCTATCTTATAAGAACTATTTAATGCATCATTAAGATTCTTCCCAAAACCAGTACAGGCTATTACTCTTCCTCCATTACTTAAAACTTTATTGTCTTTAAAAATTGTACCTGCATGAAAAATTTTATTATTTGAATCTTCTTCAAGATTATTTATTTCATCTCCTTTAGGATAAGATTCGGGATATCCATTAGATGCTAATATTACTGTTGTAGTATATCCATCAGTAAAATTTAAATCTATTTCGTCCAATTTATTTTCAAAACATTTTAATAAAATTTCTAATAAATCATTTTTAATTCTTGGTATAACAACTTGAGTTTCTGGATCTCCCATTCTCACATTATATTCAATAACAAATGGATTTCCTTCTATATTCATTAATCCAGCAAAGATAAAACCCGTATAATCTAGGTTTTCTTTTTTTATTCCCTCTACTGTTCTTTTTATAACTCTCTCCTCAACTTTTTTCATAAATTCATCATCAGCAAAGTTAACAGGAGAAACTGCACCCATACCTCCTGTATTCAATCCCGTATCTTTTTCTCCGATTCTTTTATAATCTTTTGCTTCTGGTAGAATAACATAATCTTTTCCATTAGTAATAGCAAAGACTGATACTTCAATACCATCTAAATATTCTTCTATTAAAACATTGTTACTTGCATCTCCAAATTTTTTTTCAATGATCATTTTTTGAAGTTCTAGTTTTGCTTCTTCTAAATCATTTAGTATTAAAACTCCTTTACCTGCGGCTAGGCCATCTGCTTTAAGTACATAAGGTGAATTTATTTTCTCTAAGAAGTTTAACCCTTCGTCTATAGTGTTTTGATTAAAGGTTTTTGATTTTCCACATGGAATATTATTTCTAAACATAAAATCTTTAGAGAAATTTTTACTTCCCTCTAACATCGCTCCATTTTTTCCTGGACCAAAAATTTTTACATTTCTTAAAATTTTGTCTGACTTAAAAAAATCAACTATACCATTAACTAATGGTTCCTCTGGTCCAACAATTACAAGTTCTATAGATTTATCAATAACTAATTTTTTAACCTCTTCAAAATTATTGATATTAATTGATTGATTATTTCCAAGTAATGACGTTCCAGCATTTCCAGGAGCTATAAAAAGATTTTTACTCATTTTGCTTTTTGATAATTTCCAGGAAATCGCATGCTCCCTTCCCCCTGATCCAAGAATTAATATATTCATTATCAAAAGTATTATTTATCTATGAAATAATTAAGTTAAATTTAAGTAAATGAAAAAAGTTGCAATAAGTGGATATTTTGACCCTATTCATGTTGGTCATTTAGAATATATAGAGTTATCAAAAAAAATAGGTGATTATTTAATAGTTATAGTTAATAATAATCATCAATGTAAACTAAAAAAAGGAAAGCCTTTCATGGATGAGAAAGATAGGATCAAGATAGTTTCTGCAATTGAATGGGTTGATGAAGTTTTTTTATCAATTGATACAGATAAGACAGTTTGTAAAAGTCTCGAAAAAATTAAACCAGATATATTTACTAATGGTGGAGATAGACATAATCAAGAAATTCCTGAATCTGTAGTTTGTAAAAAGTATGGAATTCAATTGTTAGATGGTATGGGTAAAAAAATAAGAAGTAGCTCTGACCTTACTGGCTTGAAATCAACTTAATATCTCTGTCTTATCAGCTCATATAAAATTACAGCAGAACTTGATGAAACATTCAATGAATCAATTTTCCCTAACATTGGAATTTTTGCCTTTTCATGGCTAATGTCAATTAAGTTTTGTGATATTCCATCTTTTTCAGATCCAACAATAATACATATTGGTCCTTTATAATTTATTGAGTAAATATCAACTTCACTCTTTTCTGTACATGCAATAATTTTAAGACCACTATCTTTTAAATTTTGAGTAACTTTTTTTAAGCTTTTTACTTTACAAATTGGAACATAGTTTATTGCTCCTGCAGATGATTTTATTGCCTCACTTGTTATAAGAGCTGATTCTTTCTCAGGAATTATAATTGCGTCTACTCCAGATGCTTCTGCAACTCTTGTAATAGCACCAAAGTTTCTTGTATCTGTGATTCTATCTAAGATTAGAATTATAGGATCTTTTCCAGATTCGTAACATCTCTGTATTATTTCATTTGGTGGTTGATAGATTATTGGCGAGACATAACAGATTATCCCTTGATGATTTTTTTTTGTAATTCGATTTAACTTTTCTTTAGGAACAAATGAAATATTAACATTTCTATTATTTAGATTTCTTTTAATCTCATTAAAAATTTCTTTAGATAAATTTTTTTGAACGAATAGCTTTTCTATTGATTTACCAGATTTAATTGCTTCTAAAACAGGTCTTGTACCAAAAATAATATCTTGTTTATTCATTCATTTTAATTTTAATATTTCACGAAGTAAATCAAAATTTGCATTTGTATTATTATTTATTCTATAGTTTACAATAAAATCTATTTGTTCAGATTCAGTCCCGTGTATATCAATTAATTTTTTTAAAAAATCTTCAGAATGTTTATCTCCCTCAATTTTATTTAGGGCAAAATATCCAAGTATATGATTTGAACTTAAATTATTTAAAGTCATTTCGGAATAACTTATTATGTCTTGTAAATATTTTTTTGATGACGTATCTTTTAGTTTTTCTAAACAATAATAAATAAGATAATTCTCTATTCTTTCATCTGGATTATATGGTTTTCCTACTCCAAGATTTTCAGGCCACATTTTAGACTCGTTTAAAATATCTATTGCATTTTTTAATTTAGATTTTTTTATATGTTCTAATGCTAAACTTATATATGCACTTGAATATAATTCACGACCTTCTCCAGCCTGTTCATAAGGTAAAATATTTAGTTTTTTTAATATAGAAATTGCAAGTTCATATTTTTTTAATTTTACTAAAGACTTTATATAATCCATTCCAATTATATAATTTGAAATATCATTTTGATATGACTTTTCTAAAATTTGATTTGCCTTCTCATAATTTCCTAAATCATAAAAATAATTTGATAGTGATTTAGATACTCTCCAATTTTTATTATCAAGTTGATAAGCTTTATTAAAATCATTAATAGGATCAATTCCTTTTTTTTGGAGAATTATCCCTCGATTTAAATAGAATATTGGGTTTAATGATTCATCTCCAATCTTCATTAACATATTTTCAGATTCATTATATCTACCTTTACCATATAAATTCATGGAGAGTAAATAATCTAGCTTCCAGTTAGAATGTGAATTTCTAGCCCAATTAAGAATATTTATTGTTTCTGTTCTAAAAGGAAATGAAAAATCAATTTTATTTTTGGAGATGGTATTTTGTAACAAATTATCATCTTCCATAAGGTATGATAACCACAAAGTATTTATCAAATTCTTGGGCCCAATATTTAAAATTTTTATTGCTTCATCATTAAGCCCCCTATTAAAATATCTTATTGCAAGTTCTAGATATGTTTGATGTCTAAGTTCTGACTGATGAGAATTTTTTATATCATTTAACTTTTCTTCATTTTGATCAATAATATATTTTTCAAATGAGATTAAATGATTAATCGGATCTAATTCTTCAAGTTTTTGAATTGCCTTTTCATGTTCAATATTTCTCTCTAAGTATCTTTTAGAAATAACAATAATTTCTAAAGATGGAATATTACTTATATTAAATTCCAAAGATTTTTCAGCATATTCTATTGCTTTAAAAAAGTTTTTTTCTTTTAGGAAAATATCTGCAATTTGTGAGTAAGCATTTGACCTATATTTTATAGATCTTGCCGCCCACCCTAAGCACTCTATACTATTTATATTATTATTTAGCGATTTATAATTTATACCTGCTATATAATTTAAAGATGGATGATAAGTATCTATTTTCAGTCCTGCTTTTACTATATCTAAAGACTTTTCAAATTCACCAGATCTAAAGTATAGCTCTCCTAAATAGGAAATTGCTTCTAAATTATATTTATCATTATCAACAATTTTTTGAAATTTTTCTTTTGCTTTATCATATTCTCGAAATGATAAGTTTTCTTTAGCCTCATTAAAAAGCTTTTGATATGATTCTTCTAATTTGTATTCATTTTCGCTTAAGAAAGACCTTTCAATTTTATTGAGAGACTTATTTGATTTATAATGCAGATCAAGACTTTCAATAATAACTTCAAAATCTACTTTTCTATCAAGTTTTATTTTGGACGAATAAACATCCATTGGCTTTAGAGATAATTCTTTTTTATCATAAAGTTTACCATCAATTAGTATATTCATACTTGAGTTTATTTTAATAAATGGATTTAGTTTTATCTCTATACTATCTTTTCCCCTTATTATATTTAAAGCTCCATATTCTGAAGCTTCGCTTAATCCCTTAATTTTTTTTAAAGGAAACCAAGCTTCTCTCCATTTATCAATAGCATAAGGTTCAAACTCTACATTTGTTATTGGGTTAACTTCTTCATTTGGTGAGTACTGAACAAATAATCTTCCTGCTTGAAACTCAATATATTGACCATCAGTATCTGTTAATAGATCTTCCCATATACCTCCTGCTCTAGACTGTGCCCACAACCAAAGCTTCTGGCCTGGAATATCTTCATATTTTCCCCAATGGCCAAATCCATAATTTGATTTATGGTAGTATCCTCCAAAAAAGTCATTATATTCTCCAACAATATGATACGATTTACTTGGTCCAAATTTATTATTATTATATTTTGATAAGTTTCTTCCCATATTATCAATTGGCCAATTTTTAGCATTTCCACCATGTTCTAAGTATATATCTCCTGGAGTATAAAAAATAAGATCATCTTTTGCTGGTGCTGCAGCCGTCATCCAATTATAATATGATTGATTAATAGATGTTGGATTATACCATAAAGCATCAGTTAGAAAAGATGCTTGATCTTTTTTAACAATAATTTCTACTCTCCATTGTGATCTTGATGGTAAATCAATATTACCAACAAAACAAGATACGCTACCGTCCTCATTTTTTCTGATCTTATAATCAACTGGAGTTGCAGTTGAAGGGTGATGACCTATTATTCCAAAATTAAATTCTATTCCTCCTGATGTCCAAGGCCCCCTCATTGAAATATTTCGAAACTTAACAACTTCGTTTTTATATATAAATTCTTCACCTGATGTTTTATCAATAGCACCCAATACTTTCCCTCCAAGCTCTGGTGTAACTAAAACCTTTATATAATCATTTTCTAATTCTATTACATTAAATTTTTTTAATTTGGATTCAATGTTATACCCATCAAAAGTGAAATAAGGATAAATTTTTGGATTTGAAACAAAAATTGGAATTGGATTAGGATCACTAAAATCATATGTTTTTAAATCTTTATTAGATTCTTTTATAGATACTTGTGATTTTATATTATTAGGTATAATAAATAATAGTAAAATAATTATTAGTCTATATTCATTTATGATTTTTATAAAATTCATTTAATAATATACAAAATATTTATTTAAGAGATTTTTAATCATTTAATTAGATTTATTATTAAGAAATCATTTCATATTAAATTTACACAATGTCTATTTATACAACCGAGATAACCTCTGATAAATTAGTTTCTGATAAT
>CEQN01068213.1_pt1 | contig 24983 bp, 25 predicted proteins | sample 427011 | NCBI WGS metagenome assembly CEQN01 (sample SAMEA2621277, study PRJEB7988) | marine metagenome | biome: marine biome (ENVO:00000447); feature: deep chlorophyll maximum layer (ENVO:xxxxxxxx); material: "saline water (ENVO:00002010), including plankton (ENVO:xxxxxxxx)" | depth 120 m
GAGATGTTGCCCTACGAATCCAGAAGAACCAGTCACCAGAATACACTTCTGCGGCATGGGGTTTTCTCACTTTCTGAGCGAGATAGTCAACTTTCCTTAAGATTATTTCATGTTTGATGATTATACATATGACTCATCTTTGACAGGGTGCTATTATTCATCACGATTGACTTTGTCCCGCTGGGGGGGCCGTACGGCTGAGATCCTTGGAATATAGGACCACCCCGAGAACCTGAACTCGGTAATTCGAGCGGAGGAAAGCGAAGGAAGAGTTGTAGAACTTGTTTCTACTCTGCTCAGATCTCCACGTAATCTCCGCAATTACCAATAGTCTCAGGCTAATGAAGCCAGTTGTTAGGAGAAATTTATGCTCGCTGAGATACAAGTAATTCCACAGCCTTCGGGGACGGCGACGAATGAATATGAGTATGTTGAGGCCGCGATAGATTTGATCCAGGAATCAGGTTTGTCATATGAGGTGGGGGCATTAGGTACTTCCATTGAGGGACCTTCAGATGAAGTCTGGGATTTGCTTCGCCGTGTGATCGAAATTTCGGTTGAGTCGGGTGCAGAATCGGCACTGGCACAGATTAAAGTTGGTTATTTCCCGGGTGAAGAGAAAAGTATTGCGGATCTTACCAGCAAGTTCAGAGTAAACCGATGATCCTTCACAGTGTAAAACTCAGACGTAGTCTTCATGGAGTTTCACTTCCACTTTTGGTCATTGCTGGCTTGCTGCTGCTGTGGGAAATTTTAGTCAGTATCAATGATGTGCCCGCGGGGATACTTCCACCTCCTAGCAAAATTATGCAGGAATCATTTTTCCTTCGTGAACAATTGATGGGACATGCTCTCACCACGATGACTGAAGCAGTTGTGGGCCTGGTTCTTGCGGCACTGCTAGGCACAGTCGTTGCTGGAGCGCTAGCGAGTTTGGCAATTCTTAGGAAGGCCCTCCTCCCAATACTAGTAATCTCACAGAATATTCCAATGATGATTCTCGCTCCGCTGATTGTCGTTTGGTTTGGTTTTGGTATCGAGCCAAAAATTGCGGTCGTAACATTAGTGTGTTTTTTCCCTATTGCTGTAAGTTCCGCAGATGCGTTGATGAATGCAGATAAAGACCTACTCGACCTGATGAAATCCATGGGGGCTAGTAGGCTACAAGTACTGCGTTATGTGCGAATTCCTCAAGCAGTGCCTTCATTTTTTTCGGGTTTGCAGATCGCCGCAACATATGCGGTGCTGGGGGCCGTATTCGCTGAATTTTCAGGGGGTACGTCAGGTCTGTGGATCTTCATAGGCCGCTCCCAGCGGGCATACCGCACCGACCAGGTGTTTGCCGCGGTATTTTTAATTGCCATTTTGAGCATTGTGCTCTTTTTGTTGGTTCGTTGGATGGCGCACATTTCGACTCCGTGGAATCGAGTCGGTTCAGACGCTGACCTTCGTGAGCAGGGGAAATAATTAGAAGAAAAGGAAGTGACTATGTTACTCAAACGATTTGGATTGCTATTTATGATCATGTTGGTGGGTATTGCTGTTACAGCTTGTTCGGCAGATGACCCGAAAGAGATGCGTGACGTGACGGTGATGCTGGATTGGACACCGAATACGAATCATGCCGGAATATATTTAGCCAAGCATAAGGGTTGGTACGAGGCAGAAGGAATCAATCTGTCAATAATCGAACCTGCTGAAGTTGGCGTGGAGGCGGCAGTTGCCGCGGGGACCGCTCACTTCGGTTTTTCGTACTCAGAATATGTAATTCCTGCGAGGCAAATGGATGTAAATGTAGTATCCATTGCTGCCGTGATGCCTTACAACGATTCTAGTTTGATGCTTTTGGAATCAGCAGGTGTCTCACGACCTCGGGATCTTGCCGGGAAATTATACGGAGGTTGGGGAGGACTTCTTGAAACACATTTAGTCAAAACTTTGGTGGCATGTGATGGAGGCGATGCAGACACTGTGGAATTCGTCGAGGTTGGCAACGTACCTGCCGTAGAAAGTATGGAGGCGAATCGGTTTGATTTTGTGTGGGAATATGAGGGCTGGGGAGTTATAAGATCCAGAGAATTGCTTGGCAGACAAATCACCACACTTAGATTCAGCGATTATTTCGAATGTATCCCAAATTGGTATACACCAGTGATCATCACTGGCGACAAACTAATTGACGCCGACAGTGGGCTCGTCGAAGATTTTCTTGCAGTCACAAGACGTGGTTACACCGAAGCTGGTGAAGATCCAAGTGCATCAGCGCTGGCGTTGACCTCATTGGCTCCCGAATTAGATGCAAAACTGGTGGAACTTGCAGCGATATATCATGCTGACAAGTATCGGGACGGAAACAAAAAGTGGGGGATCCAGAAAAAGGATGTATGGGAAGAGTTCTCAGAGTTCCTGCTCGATGCGGGATATCTTGAATCAGCCCCAGATGTTGGAAGCAACTGGACAAATGACTATCTTCCGTAGATCAGGAATCGAAGATGCGACTTCTCACGGTTACAGGCCTAGCACACAGATTCGAACGGAGCGGAGTATCGTCATTAAGTGAGCCTATCCAAGCTATAGGTAATCTCGATCTGCATTTGGAAGCCGGCGAGTTTGTCAGTATCGTGGGGCCGAGTGGATGCGGGAAGAGCACACTTTTGAAGATACTCGCGGAACTCATTGAGCCGAGCGAAGGCCACATCAGTTGTTCTCGAGCAGGCGGTAGTCTTCGTGAAGTTGTGTCTTATATGCCGCAAACTGATTCATTATTGCCTTGGCTTCGAGTTAGACAAAATGCGCTACTAGGGGCGCGAATTGCTGGTGTGGACGTTCAGAATGCAGAGCGTGAATTCGATCGTTTGACCGATCAATTTGGTCTGAGAGGGTTTGAAAATGCATGGCCTGCTCAGTTGTCAGGGGGGATGCGACAAAGACTGGCACTGATGAGGACATTCTTGATGCCTCGAGAGATCATGTTGTTTGACGAACCTTTTGGATCTTTGGACGCGATCACTCGTCGAGAGATGCATCAGTGGTTACAGTCGGTCTGGACAGAAACTAATAGATCAGGATTGTTGGTGACTCATGATGTAGAAGAAGCTCTGTTTTTATCAGACAGAGTGTATGTTATGACTGGACGGCCAGGCCGTATGCATGATGAGATTGATGTCAATTTCGTTCGTCCCAGAACGGTTCAGCTCTCTACTGACCCGCAATTCGTCACTATGAAAAGCAGGCTTCTTGAAAGTCTGGAGGTAGGCATGACTAGCGATTAGTCTGACCACCCCGAGCAATCCGCATGAGTTCCAAGATGTCTGTAGTATTGACAATATCCTCTAATCCTGAGAGGAGCTGTTGCGCTTCTTGGGTGCCTATTACCGGATGAGTTAAGTCGTTGAATTTCTTAGTTAACTTTTCGTCACTGAGTGGATTCTTTGGTGAGCCGGACGCATGTTCGATATGAACCTGATACGTCATCCCGTCTAAGGTCCGTATCGAAGCATCAGTTTCATCTTCTTGAAACGAATTGTTGATGGTTGCTTGTATCTTTGCTCGCAGAGCCTGTACTTCTGGTTCGTTCACGCGAAGGTCGGAAAATTGTTCATCAGTCCCTGATCCATAAATGAGTGCAGTTGCAGCACAGTGCTGAAATGAAAATTTTGCATCCAGTCCGGTGGTAGGGCTTGGTCTGTCCATAAGTTCAAAAACTAACGGGTGTACCTGGAGGTTGATCTCTTCGATACTTTCATGAGTGAGTTTGTGTTCGTTTCGCAGAGTAATAATGGCATCTTGAATAGGATGTGAAACGACGCCGTTAGCGTAAGGCTTCAGTCCATTGTTGAGTAATTCCCATCTGGTACCTAATCCTTCAGTAATGCGGCTGGGATCGAATCCATCCGAGGAATACACAGCTGGCCATCCTCTCCGGCCACTTAGTATTTGTGTAGGGCCATCAAATCCATTCTGTATCAGCAACGCGGAATGAACACCTGACGAGGCGGCGTGACCAGCATGCAGTGGTTTACCCGCTGTACCAAATGTTTCTCGGACTCCAGCAGATTGTGTGCCGGCCAATCCCAAGGCTTGGATTGTTTGCTCGGGCGAGAGTTCTAATAGACGACTGGCTGCTGCTGCTGCCCCAAAAACGCCTGCCGTCCCTGTAATGTGCCACCCTTGGTCGTAGTGCCAGGGGTGTACCGAATTTGCGACTCTACAAGCCACCTCGAGACCAATCATCCCCGCCAACAATGTATCGCCGCCAGACATTTTTTTGGTTTCTGCTATCGCGAGTGTTGCCGGCCATATCGGAGCAGAGGGATGTAACACGGTTGGGAAGTGCGTGTCATCAAAATCTTGAAGATGGGCAAGATAACCATTCGAGAATGAGGATTGTTGGAGGTTGGCTTGAAGGCCCATACCGATTACGGTTGCGAGCGCATTTCCTCCCTCTTGTTGGATCAGTGAGGCGAGTGAGTTGGCTGTTGGATGTTTAGAACCGGATAAGGCTACTGCAAAAAAATTGATTAGTGTCCTAGTTGTTTCGTGCTGAATTCGCTTATCCACGCTATCGATCTGAATATCATGGATGAATTCTGCTAGAACCGCTTCAGTGCTTGTACTCGACATTTATAACCTCATTCTCAATCCTAAAGATATTTAGTTTCCGGAAGCGCTACCATCTTCAAAGATACAACAATTGTTTGATTATTGAGGGGGACGCAGTGAGCTTAGATCCAGTAGTGGAGAAATATCTGAGAGAGCAGGCAGCCTTAGGGGCTCCACCGCTCAGTGAATTAGAACCTGAACAGGTCCGACAGGGGTTGAAAGCTGCAGGCACTGGCCCTGGTCCTGATGTCCATTCGGTTGAAGATATGGAGGCTGCCGGCCCAGAAGGTCCGATACCAGTACGTATATACCGCCCATCTGAGGAAAAGGATCTTCCTGCTCTTGTATATTTCCATGGGGGTGGCTGGGTAATTGGTGATCTTGATTGGAATGATGGAATGTGCCGTCAACTCTGTGATATCAGCGGGTCTGTTGTTATATCGGTGAATTATCGACATGCTCCTGAGCATCCGTATCCAGCCGCCGCAGATGATGCTTATGCCGGTACTGTATGGGCATTTCAGAATGCGTCCCGACTTGGTATTAGTGAGACGCGTATCGCAGTAGGTGGGTGGAGCGCTGGTGGTAATCTTGCGGCGGTTGTGTGCCTGATGCTCCGGGACCGAGGTGGCCCGGAAGTCGTGCATCAGTTGATGATTTGTCCTGCGACTAGCGGTGCTATGGATACTGAATCGTACTTGACTCGTGCGGAGGGATTTGGACTGACTGCCGACACTATGGAATGGTTCTGGAATCACTATGATCCGAGCGGTCAGTCTCGGGAGGAACCCTACGCATCACCCATAGATGCTCCGGATCTGAGTAATCTGCCGGACGCTCACATCATAACTGCAGACTACGATCCGCTTCGAGACGAAGGGATTGAGTATGCAGAAATGCTTGAGTCTAATGGTGTTAATGTGATTGCTACGAACTACGCAGGACAGATTCATACGTTTGTGAGAGAGACAGACATTTTCCCCGCAGGGAGAGAAGCGCTGGAAGAAGCCGCAAATGTACTGCGGAAAAAGTTCGAGGAATAGATAGGTTTTTTGGTCTGAGAACTCAATAAGAATTCGGCTAACAAAAATTCCGAGTTCGTGCTAACATTCCGCAGCGTGACTGTTACTGAGTGCTAGAGCTTGAGGGGGCTAGATGCAGCGATACATCCTACGACGAATCGTTCTCATGGTGCCGACGTTGTTTGGGACCACTTTCTTAGTGTTCGCGATGATGCGTTTAATGCCGGGAGATTTCACAGACTTTCTAGGTGGTGACTTCGGAGCCCTAGATGCTGAAACGAAGGCCTTAATACAGGCAGAGTTCGGGTTAGACCAAAACTGGGCTGTTCAGTACGTCGGTTGGATTGCTGACTTGCTTCGGGGAGATTTCGGGGTGAGCGTATACAGTGGTAGACCGATCAATGACGATCTAATTCAACGGCTTCCTATCACGCTAGAATTAGGGATACTTGCAATGGTGATTAATGTCATTATCGGGATTCCAATTGGTATCGTCTCTGCTATCCGCCAGTTTTCTTGGTATGACTACGTTGGTCGTGCAAGTGCGATCGGCCTGCTAGCAGTTCCTAATTTTTGGATTGCATTACTGGCTATCGCATTGGCTGGCAAGTACGCTCTGTGGGCGGTTCCCCCACCGACATATCCAGGTTTATTAGAGAGTCCAATTGAAAATCTTCGTTTCATGTTGTTTCCCGCGATTCTGACGGGTGCGGCGGGTGCTGGCTATCAGATGCGATTTGGTCGAACAGCGATGTTAGAAGTCATGCGGCAGGACTATATTCGGACTGCGTGGTCGAAAGGCCTCCAGGAGAGAGCTGTGATTATCAAACATGGCCTGCGTAATGCGTTGATTCCTATCGTGACGGTGATAGGCTTATTTCTCCCCGGTCTAATTGGCGGCACGGTGGTCATAGAGACAATCTACTCAATTCCTGGGATGGGAAGATATTTCATACATGCACTGAATGGACGAGATTTGTTCATAGTACAGGCGCTGGCGGTGATATTTACCCTTGTAGTTATTTTTTCGAACTTCGTAGTTGATATTTTGTATTCGGTATTAAATCCGAGGATAAGGTACTCATAATGGCATCAGCAGCACAACAGGAAGACACCCAGGAAATTCTTTTCGGTATGCGACAGGCCGACGAAAGGCCGTTATACAGGAAGGCTCTCGCGGGAACGAAAAACTTTGCCCTCAGATATCCTATGGGGATGGTTGGCGCGGTAATTATGGTCTTGCTTGTTGCTATGGCTATTGTTCCAGCCCTTTTCACGCCGCTAAGTGTCCAAAAAGCTGACTCAATCATTGGTATACATATTGGTGACCGATTCGAATCGCCAGGTTCACAATGGTGGTTTGGAACAAATGCATTAGGTCGTGATATGTACGGTCGGTTGATATACGGTGCTCGTACAGCAATTATGATTGGTTTCGGTGCAGTCATTCTGGCGAAGCTACTTTCTACTTTTATTGGAACAGTCTCTGCGTTTTTCGGAGGGTGGATTGACAATGCAATTCAGCGTGTTGTTGAAATGGTTCAATCAATTCCGACTCTGATATTTTTGATTTTGTTTGTAGTAATGCTTGAACCACGACTGCCTGATATCGGACCCTTGTCGTCCGATATGTTGGTAATCCTTCTCGTAGTGGCTGTGCATTCTGGGTTTGTGTCGTCACGAACAGTTAGAGGTGTTGCCTTGTCCCTGCGTGAGGAGGTCTATGTTGAAGCTGCTCAGGCACTTGGGGCTTCGGATGCGCGGATTATGGCTAAGCATATGGTTCCAAATCTCTTTGCCTATGTCATCGTTTCGGCATCACTCTTCGTGGGAGCAGCTGTACTGTTAGAGTCATCACTCTCGTTCCTTGGATATGGTGTTCAGCCACCAGCTCCGTCTTGGGGTCGTGAGCTTAATGAAGCTCGTGAAGAACTTGCTCGGTATCCACATTTGGCATTTTTCCCGGGATTATTTATTTTCGCTACGGTATGGTCTTTTAACATGTTTGGTGATGCTTTGAGAGATAGACTTGATCCGCGTCTTAGAGGATCTACCTAAGGGCAGTTGCTGAGCCGAATACCAGCCTCCTGCAGTATAAAGAGTAGGGTTATTGCGCTTAGGTTTAAGGCAGTAATAACACTACGGTGATAACAGCGGCTAGGGCGAATCTGTACCAGACAAACATTTGTAGTGAATGGTTTTCGAGGTATCTAATAAGATATTTAATCACTACAAGCCCACAAGCGAAGGAAGTTAGAATTCCTACTGCAAAATTGGCAAGAGTACCGTTATGCTCCGTCGAATCGGCACCGATAATTGTAAATAGACCAGCTCCGAAAATGATAGGTAAGGCCAATAGAAATGACAATTCTGCCGAATCCCTTCGGGAGATTCCTAGTAGTCTTGCAGCGCCGATCGTCATTGCTGAGCGTGAGAATCCGGGAACAAGCGCAATTGCTTGCGCTAATCCAATAGAAATCGCATCACGTATACGTAATCGGTTGATCCCTGATGTTATTTCCTGATTACTGTCACTTTTCCAGAGGAAGATCCCTCCAACCGTGAGTGTAAGGACAATCAGCCACGGTTCTCTAGTGTATGTCTCAATAATTTCGTGAAGAAAGAATCCAGCTACGGCAGCTGGTACTGTCGCAATTAGAATGATTGTGGCTTGTTGGTGGCCTGTAGGTTCAGTGCTTGATCCGACAAGATATTTTGCACTTGCGACGATCAATGTCGCAATACGTTTTCTGAAATAGACGGCTACCGCTAATCCAGTCCCTACGTGAAGACTGACATCAAATAAGAGTGAGTCGAGCGAGGAATCAAGAACGTCTTGGGCGATCACGAGGTGCCCTGATGAAGAGATAGGGAGGAATTCCGTGATTGCCTGCAAAATGCCAAGTAGGAAAGCTGAGGCGATATCGACGTTAGTAGCAGGTTGCATAGTTGTAGCCTATAGCCATTCAGTTATTGGATTACCCCATTGAAATGGTCGGGTCAGGATATAACGCAAGCCCGACTCACCCGCATACATCGCAAGCGCATCAATGATAGGTTGCGTAACATCGATATTGTATCCAACGCCATATGCATATCCGGGACCATCGTGCCAAATATCCAGATAGAGGTATGTAGAACTGATGCCCTCTGGTTTAGTGAGTTTCGTTTGTTCAACTGCATCGATCACTTGTTGCCAAATTTCCTGCAGTGTCCGTACTGGTTTCAGACGTATAACATGGATACCGAAATCAAAGTTTTCTATTTTAGAAACTATCCAGTTACCATACTCCTTCTGTCGGTCGATCTGTTTGTGCGGCGTGGGGAGTGTATCCATACCAAACGCTTTCATACACCAAGCCATCGCACAAGTCTCAGTGATTAGGACTTGAATTGCCTCATCTTTCGAATAATCGCCACTACAGCTGAAACTACCATGAGTTTGAAACATGCGATGTTGCAGTTCTGGTAGTCCTCCATTCTGATACACAGCATCAAATGCCCGAGCCATCCACGCAAATGGCGGATTATGTTCGGTTTCACGTGTCATCATAAATGCTATCCAGCAACCATCTTGGTCGTACATTGCGGGCTGGATATCAGGGAATAAACATCTGAGCCATTGCGACATCTCTTCGGGTCTATCGACTAGCTGTTCCATACCGTTATCGTAAGCTTTCTTTAGCTAGTGCACCGTTACCATAGGAATCATTGGGGAAACGTTATGGTACTTGAAAAATTTAATTTAAAGGACAAAGTAATTTGTGTGACTGGTGGTGGCCGAGGGTTAGGTAGAGGAATGGCGAAGGCTTTGTCCGAAGCTGGAGCCAAAATTGTGGTTGCATCACGGACTCAAAAACAGCTTGACTCCGTAGTGGAGGAAATAGTATCTGCTGGCGGAGACGCCATGAGTATTGCCTTTGATGCAACGCAATCAGAGCAAGTGGACAGTCTGATTGCAGGATGTGTAGCAGAATATGGTCGACTGGACGTGATGTTCGCAAATGCCGGAATCGGTGGTGGGACACAAGCAGAGTTTTGGGAATATCCAGATTGGGCGTTTGACGGAGAGCTAAGTACTAATCTCAAGTCTACTTTTTACACTTGCAGAGCAGCGGCGAAACAGATGATTCAGCAGGGTGATGGTGGTGTTTTGGTAACGACTTCGTCCGGAACTGCTCTTCGTGGAAATAAAAATTTTCCTTATCCGACAGCAAAGGGTGGAGTTATATCACTCACTAAGTCAATGGCGACGATGCTTTACAGTCACGGTATAAGATCGAATTGTATTATTCCCGGATTTGTGTCACAGGCCCCTCCAGAGAATGAGCAAGAAAGAATATTTAGAGAGCAAAGAGGGAAATTTATTCCGGCACAGCGACTGGGTGAATGGTGGGAATTGGGGCCATTAGCAGTATTTTTGGCTTCAGAAGCATCATCCTATATCACCGGAAGCTCTTTCGTAATCGACGGAGGAGGATTAGCCGGTGGACTTGGTCCGATTGGCTACAGACCGGAATATGAGTGGTAGGCCGAACATGAATCAAGATATTCCAGTGCTTGAACATTTCAATCTCGATGGCAAGCGAGCTTTAGTAATTGGATCAGAGTTCCCTGCTGGCGGCGAAATTGCCAAGACCTATGCTGTCGCAGGGGCCGATGTTGCTTTGTGCTCCATCACTCCTGATCAGGCGGTGATGGAATCTAGAAAAATAAAAAGAGAGATTGATGCCCTTGGGAGAAATTCTTTTGAGTATGTGATGGACGTGACTTTAGGGAAAAACGTGCAAGTGACAATGCGCCAAGCCACTAAGGACTTAGGAGGACTTGATTGTGTCGCTATCGCTCCAGATTTATTCCTGGCAAAGCCGATCGAATCTGTGACGGAGACTGAACTTGCGAGAGTTATGGCCGTTAACTTCAACGCACATTTTTTTGCCATGCGATCAGCTGCGGCTGAATTCCGTAGACAAGGAGTGCCTGGTCGTATTGTGTCAGTTACGTCAGTTCTTGGTGAAAGAGGCCTGCCCAACACTTCTGCATATTCTGCCGCGCATAGTGCAGTTCACAACCTTGTGAGGGCTTGTGCACAAGAATTTGGCGGTGACGGAATTATGGTTAACGGAATTGCACTCGGCTATATGGAATGGATGGGTGACCGTATTAATCCTGACGACGAGGAAGCGATGAGGGCGATCCGCTTTGCGATTATGAGACGAGCAGGGCGAAAAGATGAGATAGGTCCGCTAGCACTATATCTATCTGCAGAGAGTGCCACGCGATACGTGACGGGACAAATTTTCCCGCTCGATGGCGGACTGTTACAGCATCTGTGAACGTCGAAACTTCTTCTCGATAATGTGACTACCGGCCAGTCCAGTCTGGTTTTCGTTTCTCACGATACGCTGGAGGCCCCAATGAAGCGTCATCAGTACTTCCCGCAACCTTTCTCATAGTTTCGCCGAATCGGATTGCCTCCGTAAACGACATTTCCTGCCCACGCGCTGCTACTTCTTTTGTTGCACGTACGGCTAAAGGGGCACTGTCTAGTAGCCGATTCGCTAGGGCGATGGCTTCTGTCATTAGTGTTTCGTGCTCAACAACTTTCCAAGCAAGTCCCATCTCCTTGGCTCTTTGTGCGTCGACACGTTCACCGATCAATAGTAGTTCCATAGCATTTTGCCAGCCGATTTTTTTCGGCATTCGAACAGCTCCCTGTATTGTTGGGACTCCGATCCTTACTTCCGGGAAACCGAACTGAGCGTGTTCACTAGCTATTACAAAATCGCATGCGGCGACAAGAGTCAAACCAAACCCAAGAGCATAACCGTTGACAGCTGCGATAGTAGGTTTCCATACTTCCATACCAGACTCCAAAGATGTAAGAGAAGGTATTTCCCAGAAACTTCCTTTTTGGCTGGGAGTTTGCCCAAAAGATTTGACATCTGCACCGGCACAGAAAGCTCGGCCGTTACCCGTAACTATGCCAACCCACGCGTCTTCGTCCTCCCGAAACTGACTCCATGCGTCGTTCAAATCCTCACGCAATTGAGGATTTATAGCATTCATAGCTTCAGGTCTGTTGTATGTAATAGTTGCTATATGACCCTCGCGCTCATATAGGACTGTGTCACCCATTTTCTGCTCCTAAGTTGTGAATAAATATTCTGAAGCTTAACTTACCAGATTACGGTTGCAGCAAGCATCAGTATTAGCAGTCCCATAACTCCTATACCAGAAAGATATAGAATTGCGACTACCAGACGACTTTCACTCGTTGGAGCTTCAATCCCCGACTGGGACAATAGTTCCGAAGGGATAGCTGCCTCCACAGCTGGTATTTTCCGGGAGTGAATTTCCGGGAGCCCAGCACTATTGTAACCACCAGTAAATGCTAGTCCGACCGTCACTAATGCCCAGAGCATCAGTGCGCCTGCAAGAATAAATGGAATAATCGCCGGTACATCTATTGTCATACTGATCCCAATTCTATGATTTTGTTCAGCTCTGCACTAGAGCAATGCACTAAGGACCGCCTCAGGTTGCTCGAGAAGAATCTCATGGCTGGCGTTATCGATTTCCGTCAGACTAGATCCTTCAATGCCATCAAGAAAATCCTGCGCGTATGCTATCGGCACAACTTTGTCCTGTTTTCCCCAAACAATTTGGGTAGGGCCTGATATTCGGTGTATTCTTTTCTTTAATCCGCGGTCGGGGAGCGGCCAGAGATATTTTGCAGCAGTGGCCAGTGTTTTGGAACGTTCGACATAGATTTCAATTAGTTCTTCTCCCTCTGCCGACTCGGCACCAGCCTGCGCTAGTCTTCGAAGACCGGTATCACCTGCTGATTGAGCTGCCTCACCTTCAGGATCGAGAAAAAAAGCAGCAGCCATCTCAGATGGCGTGCAGGCGAAAAAGTCGAAGGTCGGGTTTTCTTTATGGAAAAAGCCCATAGGCGATATGAGGCTGACTGTGCTGAATCTTTCCGGTTGTGTCGCGGCGAGTTCTGCCGCGATCATTCCTCCGAGCGAGTGGCCAACAATTGGAAGGTTATGTAGCCCGAGCTCATCTAAAAGGTCGAGATATACATAGACCAAGTCATGGATGGTGTCGAGCTCAGTCTGACTCTCGTCACCAAAGCCTGGGTGGCGTGGCGCTATGACATGTTTACCAGCTTGCGCCAAGCCGACGATGACTGGATCTTCGTGAAGGCCGGATATGCCATGTAGAAATAATAGATAGTCGTCGCTGTCGCCCCACTCAGCAATCTCAATCTCGAAGCGACCATTACCCACTGGGATCTGTCTTGTTTGCATAGGGCCCCCCGAATCTTCGCCACTACTTGATATCTAAAGGCGAGTATAGCGCTCGTAGCTACATTTGAATCAGATTATTTGCTAGGGATAACCAGTAACTGCCCAATCGAAAGTGAATCAGGATTTAACAGTTGATTTGCGCTTCGGAGCTCGGCAGGAGTGATAGAAAATTTGGCTGCAATGGCATTCAATGTGTCCCCACTTTGAACGGTGTAGGTACTTGAAGAGTCATTATTACTAGGAGCAGCGGTTGAGGCTGGTGGAGCTCTTCCTTCAACTATCAGTGTCTGACCTATTGATAAGGAATTTGGATTCGTGATACTTGGGTTGAGCTTGGTTATCTCTGCAATAGTCAAATCAAATCGGTCGGCAATGGCACCGAGTGAGTCTCCACTAACAACCGTATAAGTACCGGCCTTGATTTCTTCGGCCGAACGAACAGTCCCCACTGTGATTGCTGGCGCGAGGTCGGTATCTACAGTCAATATTTGACCGGCTCGCAATATTATTCCTACATTTGGATTCAGTCTTACCAAATCAGGAATAGAAATATCAAATTTTTCGGAAACGCTGGCCATGCTGTCCCCCACCTGAGTCCGGTACAGTCCACTTGCAGGATTAAGAGTTTGTATTTCTGAGTCAGGCGAAGTAATCAGTATGGGGGTCGATCGGTACCAGGTCCCTGTAACTGAGTTTTCATAATCAAACATGCGTAGTTTCGGACATTGGCGTTCCGGTTGTTCGCTAGCTCCGACATCTAGGCAGAATTCAAGCTTCCCATCAGGTAATTTTCTTACGACGATTTCAGCTTGTTGAGTTAGCCATACAGACCGTGCAACAAGCAAGGTGCTTGGTAGGAAGGCTATGAGACCGATCAAGACTATAAAGATAAGCATTTTTGAGCGGGTAACTCGGCTGTGGAGTTTTGCAGAAAGATTGTCCTGTGACACATTCACTCCGTGACTATCAATATTCGATGGGTCTATGAAATTATAGTACGCCTTCGAGGAAGAGAAACCACACTAGCATGCAAGTCAAAAATACTGGGCAAAGTCCCTGCTGTAATTTCTGTCTTAAGCGCCGCCGCCGGCTGCCTCTGCGAGCTCGGGGTTATTGAACATGGGTTGCTGTTGGACTCGTCCATCTAACATTTGTGGCCACCAGTGGTCCTCATAATCCGAGTGCAGATGCCGCAGATTCGGGACTACTTCCGTGGCAGTCTTCTTAATATTTTCCATGGCCAGCTCATGTGGCATAGATCCGATTTGCGGCAAAAGCATCAAGTGTCCAATGTTCAGGTCTAAAGCTACCTGTTCCAGCTGTTCGGTTACGTCCTTCGGGGTTCCGGCAACAACATTTCCAGCCTCAAGCAGAGTCTCCCAGGTACTCCCACCAGGGCGCTCACCAAACGAGCCAATTTGTCCCAGTAATCCAGCCTTTAACGTGTCGAGTGTTCGATATCCCGGGGCGTCTCCGAAGCCAGGATATGTATGCAGCATCTTATTGAAAAAATACTCAATATGTGGGCCATATTTCTCAGCACATTCATCCAACGAGTCACCCGTGACGACGAGCTGTAGAAAGCCTGCCTGATAGGGATTTTTTTCCATACCGCGCTGGTCAGCCTTATTCCAAAAGCCATCCATGACTTGTTTCCCACGTTTGAATCCTGAATATGACAAATAAGCATAGTTGAATGACTGATCGAGGCACCAGTCCCAGGTTTCGATGGAGCCCGCCCCTGGCACCCATACGGGTGGATGGGGTTGCTGTACTGGTCGAGGCCATATATTGACGTATCTCAGTTGAAAGAACCGTCCATCCCACGTGAAAACCTCTGGGTCCGTCCAAGCTTTGAGTATCAAATCAGAAGCTTCATAGTACTTATCACGAAGAGTCGCAGGATTTTGGCCATAGGCATAGTTTGTATCCATCGAAGTTCCGGTGGGGAAACCAGAGACCATCCGACCACCTGATATGCAATCGAGCATAGCCATTTCTTCGGCGACTCTTGTGGGGGGATCGTATAGGGCAATCGAATTGCCCATCACGATTATTGCCACATCTTTGGTTCGCCTGGCCAAACTTGCCGCCATGATATTAGGGGATGGCATGTAACCGTAGGCATTTTGATGATGTTCGTTTACACAGACACCATCAAAACCAAGAGATGCACCGTATTCAAGTTCGTCCAAAGTCCAGTTGTACATTTCGTGAGCCTTAGGGGGATCAAACAATTCGATTGGGACGTCTACCCATACAGATCGGTATTTCTCAGCGAAGTCTTCAGGAAGGTCGCGGTAGGGATGTAAATGGAACATTTCAATTTTCATGGAGACTCCTCAATCGATTTAGTGTCGTCCTAAGAGAAGTAGACTCTAACGATATCTATCTTAGTAACACTCACTGGGCACATTGTAGGCTAATTTAAGCCATTTAGACGACGAATAATGCCCTTAAAAAATGGAAGAATTATCTCCCTAAATCATGGAAAATCCTGTATAGTCTCCCAACCGGCTGTGAAACCAGACAGAGGGGACACTGTACGCAGTGTGTTGCCGGTAGAGAACGACAAGGAAGGAAATTCGAATGGAAAAGAATTATTGGAGTAGGTTGGGAGCTCAACGACGAGTTTCCAGACGCTCTGTGATACGAGGTGCGGGTGTTGCCGCTGCCGGTATTACAGGGGCAGCACTGATCGGGTGCGGTGGAAGTGACGATGAGGGTGATTCATCCTCCTCTGCTGCGACTGCTGCTGCGACTCAGGCTTTGGCACAACAACAACAAACGCAGGCTGCTGCTGCCACTGCGACTCAGACATCAGTTGCCGCTGTTGCAACCGCGGCAGCCAATGTTGATCCATATCCTGGAGTCAAACGAGGAGGAACAGTCGTTGGTAACTGGGTTCAGGACCCTCCAACAATTGATCCGTATGGGAACCTTTCGTACCTCTCGAAATACCCAAGTTTGTTCTCCGTCAGTAGATTGTTCAGAAATGGTACTGAAGAAGGCGTCAGCCCTTATAACTTGGGCCCGGTGCCGGATCTTGCCGAGTCGGCTGAAACCGACGATGCCGTTACTTGGATCGTGAAACTTAAGCAGGGTGTAAAGTTCCACAATAAGGCGCCCGTTAACGAGCGTGAGGTGACTACTGCCGACGTTATTTCTTCGTGGGCAAAACTTGTTGCAGATGAGTCTCCCAACAAGGACACGGTACCTAACATTGATTCTTGTGAGGCGATTGATGACCATACACTGAAGTTCGTGTGTGGGGCTCCGTCGGCTACATTTATCGATACACTTGCTGACCCCAATGCGCTGCACGTGCAGCCCGTTGAGGCTCACAATGGTGGTTTCGACGCTGCGAAAGAAATCATCGGTTCAGGGCCATGGATATTTGAGAGATATGAGCCATCTGTGGACTTTATGTTCTCTCGGAACCCAAATTGGCACGGCTCTTTAGCTCCAATGGGGAGTGAGTACGCAGCTCCGTTTGCCGACAACTTCCACTGGATTAGTATCCCTGAGTACCAGAACCGACTAGCGCAGCTCAAGGCAGGTAACCTGCACTACACAGGCGCTACCGCTTCCGACGTCATCCCGACCAAGGAAGAGATGCCAGGGTTACAGTGGTATGGTTCGCGACCGGCACTGATGTCGTTCCTCTACTTCTCTAACAATGAGCTAGATGTCGATCCTATATGGCAGGATCTTCGATTCCGCCGAGCGACATCGTTAGCTCAGGACCGAGATGCTCTTACAGAGCTCGGTTATGAGGTTGAAGCGATGGAGAAGGCTGGAGTTGGGTCGCGCGCTGATCTGTTGCGTTGGAACAACTTGATACCGGCTGGTTTCGAGAAGTGGTGGTTGAATCCAACGGACCCCAAAATGGGTGCTGCTGGTGATGACTTTAAGTACAACCCTGCTGAGGCAAAGAAACTTCTTGACGCAGCAGGCTATGACGGTTCGAACATCAAATTCCAATACTACCCATATGGCGGTACTGGTGGAACGTTCAACAAGCTTGGCGAAGCGATTCAGGCGTACCTGACTGGTTCAGGAATCACGAGTGAAATTGAGCACCAGGATTATTCTTCGCAGTACATTACTCAAACATTCACTGGTAACTTCAGTGGTATTGCTTGGGGTTATGAGACTCCATTCCCCGAGGTTGGTGGATATTTCCCACGAATGTTCGGTGATAATGAGCGTAACCACGGACGTATTAAAGACATGCGTATTCGTGAGCTTGACGCTTTACAGGCAGCTGAGGCTGACTATGAGAAGCGACGGGAGTACATCTACGAAATCCAGAGGATTAACGCAGAAAATATGTACTATGTTCCGAGTCAGGCTGGAGCAGGTGTTGGCTGGACAGGTGCCAATGAGAAGCTGCGCGGTTACCGCGTGTGGAAGTCTTACGGGATGGGTACTGAAAACTCGCCGTGGCTGTGGTTGGACGTCTAGTTCAATCAGGAATTCATTGCTTCTTGTAAGCAACGAACTTAAAAAGGAGCATCTCTACGGAGATGCTCCTTTCTTTATGCTATTTTATTCTCGGATGGTTATGAGCGGTCGATAGCAGAGGGGGAAAAATGTCATCTGAAAAGAGATTTAGTGGACAAGTTGCGGTTGTAACTGGTGCTTCGGGCGGCATTGGCTCAGCCACTGCTCATCGATTTGCCGAGGACGGGGCAAATTTAGTACTTGTTGACTTGGATGGGACTTCCTTGGAGGAAGTTGCAGCACGCGTGGAGCGAGCAGGTGCGAACGTCATGATGATTGCTGCAGACGTGAGTAAATCTGACGAAGTTGAACGATATGTGTCACAAGGAATGGACAAATTCGGACGGATCGACTCCTTTTTCAACAACGCGGGTATTTTAGGGCCATGGAATAATCTCTTTGAGTATCAAGAAGAAGATTTTGATCGCGTCTTGTCTGTGAATGTTAAAGGTGTATGGCTCGGGATGAAGTTCGTTGCTCAGGCTATGATGCAGAGCGGGGCGGGGGCAATAGTTAACACCGCCTCTGTGGCTGGACTGAGCGGAACTCCTCCTGTGTTCGCCTACGGAGCAAGTAAACACGCTGTTGTGGGGATGACGAAATCTGCAGCCATCAGCCTTGGCCCACATGACATACGAGTTAATGCCGTATGTCCGGCTGTGATCGATACCCCGATGGGTGAAGCAGTATTACGGGGAGGCAATCCTGACGATATCGAGGCAGCCAAAGATCGTCTATCCGAAGTCTATCCACTTGGTCGGATTGGTCAGCCGGAGGATGTTGCCGGTCTGGTGACTTATTTATGCTCGAACGATGCGGGGTTTGTGACTGGCGGCATTTATCCAGTCGATGGTGGCAGTCGGGCTCGCTAATTCGCCCTAGTTTTGAGGACTTGAAGAAGTCGTTCAGGCGCGATGATTGTGACTGTGGATTTACCTGAGTCGGTGACTATTTCTAGTTGTTCAGTTAATTGGTTAGTGGGTATATAAGCAAACCCAATACTTACTTGTCCCTGGGAGGAATATATCCCAGCAACGCACGCCGCAATTGGTTGTTCAGTTGACGAGTTTACTAACGGATCTCCTTTTTTTGCCAGTCCTTTATCTCCCAAGACTAAAGCTCGGAGTAGCCTTTCAGGTCCAGCACTGGAGTCAGAGATACGAAGCGAATTTGAGCCGATAAAGTCACGTTTTATTCCATTAGATGCCACAAAGTCCACGAGGTGGTTTAGTCCCGCATGGGCAGGAGTAGAGGGAGCGGGAGTTTCAGTGGGGGCCTCAAGTCGGTTTGCCTCGAGCCGCAGCGCATCTGAAGCAGCAAGACCTATTGGTTCAGTCCCTACAGATAACATTTGCTGCCAAATATGTTCGCCCACCTCAGGGGATGTCAATAAGTAGTAGCCATCTTCACCAGTATCGCTGTACCTGGCGACAAGCGCTCTATATCCACCCAAAAGGATTTCGTGAGCCTCCCCGGTTGGAACTGCCTCAGGAATCGTTGGGCCTAGTGCAGAAACCAAATCCTTTGCAGCTGTTGGTCCTGATACATGGAGCAAGACAGACTCCTCAATCCGGTCACGAATTACAATGTCACTATCCGGATCCACCGCTGCTTGGAGTGCAATTAATAGGGCTGTTTGGGTCCGCGGACCTGTGATAATGACCCATCTATTTGAGTCAAGCTTGGCCCATGCCACTATGTCAAAGATCGTCCCATCTTGATTACATGCGATCGCAGGGCCAATGTTTCCGATACTCATACGTCTTGGATCAGTCGCGAAAATTCTTTCTAACAGCGCTTCCGTATCTTCGCCAGTGACATAGAATCTGCCAAGATAGGAACGATCAGCGATAACGCTCTTTGTCCGTGCCGTCATCTGTTCGTCGTATGTTCCCCGATACCATAGAGGCAGGGTGAAGGAGTGAACCGGGGCGGGATGCCAATTCGCTTTCATATGAAGATGAGCCAGCGCTAGCACGTTGGTACGCAGGGCTCCGCCGATCGTGGGAATTATTGGCGTTCGAGAATTGTCCTGGTCAGTATTGTCATCCATTTCTAATATCCATTATCGCTAGTGTGAGTGGTCAGAGGAAGGCTCATCTATCCACTTGCGAAATCCACGTTCGTCCAATTTGAGGCGACCGACCCCTGGATAAGGTCCATGACAGAACATTATGAGTGCTTCAGCATCAATGCACTCTTCGGCGAGTCGCTTCTTCGTATCCATCGATACTAAGGGCAGAACATCTAATCCTGAGACCCAGGCGGTCCGTTCAAGTTGAGTCTGATGCTGAACCATGTCCCCTACATATACTCCCCACTCTTGGCCTGATTTTATGATGACCGCACTGTGGCCTTCCGTATGCCCTGGAGTCGGGGTAAGAATGACATTATCCGTAATTTTTAGTTCATCGGAGTATAGTTCCACATGATCCTCGATTGGATTTAGGTTTTTGCTTAGATAAGTAGCTCGGGTGCGTTCATTTGGGTTAGTGGCATCAGCCCATTCTTTTTCGGAAATGTAATATTTTGCGTTTGGAAACGTGACCAAAGGTTCGTCCTCATTTTCCCCGGGTGATGTATTCCATCCGCAATGATCAAAATGGAGATGCGTATTGACTACGATATCGATATCCGCAGGGAGTATTCCCTGAGTCTCCAATGATGAGATTAGATTTCCATGTTCAAGTGGTGTTGCATTCGCCCGATCCCCCGGTTTTCCACCCACACCTGTATCTAGAAGGATATTTTTTCCCTGTGAGCGGAGAAGTATACAATTAAGACCAAGAGGTATGCGGTGTTGATCGTCTATCGTGTTTCCCACATTTCTTTCCCACATAACTCGTGGTACGACTCCGAAAATTGCGCCAGCATCATACATAAAGTGACCGTCGTTTACGACAGTGATAGGTATTGATCCGATATCGAAATTAGCGCCTGTAAGAAATGTGTCCGCATTCATTACCTTAGATTACCAACTGAACCGGTTTCGCAGGGATTGTCGTAGTTGTCTTTTATTTGAAGAACTGTTCTAAGGTAATCGCGTGGAGTTTTCAGATTGTGCAGAAAATTCTAACGATCTATCATTGCTTATCGACCCATTATATTTTTTTGGGGTTGGTAAAGGGGGGGGATCCATATGGCAAAGCAGATGGCCTATTTTGAAGGCGAGTTTGTGCCTATTGAGGAAGCCTCTCTGAATGTAATGACCCACGCATTTAACTACGGTACTGCTGTTTTTGAGGGTATTCGTGGTAATTGGAACTCGACACACGAAGAACTTTATCTGTTTAAGGTACAAGAGCACATTGAGCGTCTCGTCCAGAGTGCCCGAATTATCAGAATGAACGGCAAGTACGACGTACAAGAAATCTCTCGGCTTGTGGTTGAATTGGCCGAGCGATGTGATTATCGCGAAGATATTTATATTCGGCCTATGGTATACAAATCTGGTCTTGATATTGGACCGGCTATTCACTCGGTGGAAGATAAGCTATTACTTTATGTGAGGCCGCTTGGTGACTACCTTGACCCCGAGGCCGGTGCCACAGTAATGACTTCCTCTTGGCGCAGAGTTGACGATACTTCGATCCCGGCGAGGGCTAAGGTTTCAGGTTTATATGTCAACAATGGTTTGGCGACGAGTGAAGCAAAACAGAATGGCATGACGGAAGCAATTATGCTCAATCAAGATGGTCATGTTTCTGAAGGTGCAGGTGAAAACCTGGTAATGATCCGAAACGGCGTTTTAATTACTCCTCCACCCAGTGACAATATTCTAGAAGGTATCACTCTTGATACCGCATTATTTCTTGCTCAGGAAGAACTGGGATTAACCGTCGAACGAAGGACGATCGATCGGTCAGAACTATATATTGCTGAAGAGCTATTTATGACTGGGACTGCAGCGCATGTAACGCCAGTCACTGAGGTCGATCGAGTTGAGGTAGGAGATGGTAAGCCAGGGCCGATATCTCGTGAGTTACAGAAATTATTTTTCAATGCGATAACGGGAGAACTCGACAAATATCATGGCTGGTTAGATTCTGTATATAAGAAGTAGTTTTCCCCGGCATGAATGATTCTGCAACTTTCCGACTATCCTGGTCAAAAATTGCTCCTGTATACGCAGCATTGAGCCTAGTAATCGTAGCGTTCGCGCTGTGTTTATTTCTATACGCATCCTCACAGGAGTTAAGTACGCTCAGGACTGCCTGTCATACATTCAGCGGATTAGCCCTGATGTTGATTCCAGTCCTTACCTACCAGGCCCACGTTTTTCATACAATGAATTTTGAAGTATTTGAAGATGCTCTTAGGTTGAAACGAGGCCTTATCACATATGTAATTCCACTGCACCTAATTGAGAAAGTGGGGGTGAGAACTTTCTCCACAAGTTTCACAGCAAATCCGCTGTCGATGTTTGGTTTTTATAGCGTAGAGGGAAAATCAGTCAGTGGTCCCTCCACTGTGGACCAAAAAAATATCTATATTTTTTCCTGTTCAGGTGTGGGAAGAGATTTGTTCTATGTGGAGACAAATGATGCTGTTTTTGGATTAGATGTCACGGACGAGGTAGCTTTTTCTGCTTCTTTAGGGGAATATGGGTCTAGCAGGAGCCGTCAACAAGATCGTGGACTGACTATAGAGCATTCATACCACCACATAGTTAAGCTTTTCACTGATTATATTTGGTGGTATTTGGTGGCGTTGAGTATTCTTCTTACTGGTCTTATGTGGATATTTGTTGGATTGAGAATGGATTCAATTCCAACGTATCTAGAGGGAGCATTTCCTTTGAGCAGTCCTGAACCTCGTTTTATCGAATTGTGGGATAGCAGACTCCTCTTTCAGATTCCAGAAATGATCAGTTGGTTCGTGGTGTCCAGTGTTTGCCTAGGCTTCCTTTGCCATTTCGGTAATAATCTGGTAGGTAGGGGACTCGTGTTACTAGCAAATATCTGGCCACTACTAGGAATCTTTTTGACGGAATCAGCTATTCGGATCTATTCTTAATTACTCAGTAATGACTATACATCTATACAGGTATAACCTTGATTTATGGGCAATATAGAGACAGAAGTACTTGTTGTCGGAGCCGGTCCTGCCGGTAGCATCGCGGCTCATCAAATTGCTAGTTCTGGCTTTGAAGTTACCTTACTGGATAGGGCTAAGTTTCCGCGTGACAAACCTTGCGGAGGTGGAGTCACTGTTCGGTGTGAGTCACTTCTTCCATTCTCAATTGATCCGGTGGTTGAGGATATTATCAGCTCGGCTGAAATCGCCTTGCGCGATGAGAAATCAATCTTTCGCGAGTCTTCGCAAACTTTAACCTACATGACACAAAGATCTAAACTTGATGCGTTCTTGGCAGAGAAAGCGCAGGAATCTGGTGCGGTATTCCGAGACAGTGAGTTGGTTCAGGATATAAGGTCTCTGGCTGGAGATGGTTTTTCTGTGACTACGAAGTCTGGCACGAGGATTCGGTCAAAAGTCGTATTAGGTGCTGATGGAGCAAATGGGATTACAGCAAATCGACTCGGCTACGATAGACATCTAGGAGGTGCAGTAGCACTCGAAGGGAATATTTATTTTCCTGAGGGTGTTCCAGAACGATTTGCTCACACGGTTGTTCTTAATTTTGGATATCTTACCGATGGGTACGGCTGGATTTTTCCTAAAAAGGATCACATTAATATAGGCGTGGGTGCTAGTCGTGATAGTGGTGGTAAGAGACTAAGTGCAGCCCTCACAAGATTGGCAGAAATATATGGGGTCGATTTAAGGAAAATAGAAAATCTTCGTGGCCACCATCTCCCAATGCGTCAGAGTTCCGCACCTTTAACGCGGGGAGGTTCGGCCCTCCTCGGTGATGCGGCGGGTTTAGTTGATCCACTGTCTGGTGAAGGTATTTTTGCTGCTCTTAGCTCCGGAATGGCTATCGCACCGGTAGTAGGGCAGTATCTGACAGGTCAGTCATCTTCCCTCGGGTCCTATGCTACCAAGCTAGAAAAAGACTTGATTCCCGAAATAGAAACATCACATGCCTTGATGGAAATACTACACGCTTATCCACGCCCATTTATATGGATGCTCCAGCATTTGGATCTTTTCTGGACCGGGGCGATTGATTTGATTCGTGGTGATTCCACCTACATAGACTTGACTGCTAGGTTTGGTGCGGTTGGCAGGAAACTTCTTACTCCTACTGCGATGGCGGGATCATTTATCTCCCGATGGCGCAGGAATCATCTTAGTTGACTTGACTCTTCCGCAAGATTAGCGGAGACTACGGAATACTATGAACACGATGTATTCAGACACCAGGTTAATAACAGTGTGCACACACTTGTCGGTGTCCGTCGTGGTTACCGTGTCCTAGGGTGGCCTTCTGGCCGCCCGGACGCTCGCGTGTCGAGCCATGTTGCGAAAATCTTGCAAATCAAGTTTACGCTTTACCTAATTAAGTTAATAATTAAAGTTTAGGAACGTTATCTATCAAGACGCCTTGAGAATATTGATGAAATAGTCTCTTGGCTTTTCTTAAACACCGAAAAGAAAGAAAGCAAATATGTCAAAAATAAGTGGTGCCGACATTGTTTTAAGATGCTTGCAGGAGCTTGGAGTGGATACGCTATTCGGCTATCCCGGAGGGGTAGTTCTGCCTCTTTATGATCGCTTTCCACACTATCCTGATATAAATCATATTTTAGTGCGTCACGAGCAGGCAGCCGGACACGCAGCGGATGGATATGCCCGTGCCTCGGGGAAACTTGGTGTTGCATTGGCTACGTCAGGTCCAGGAGCCACAAATCTTGTGACTGCTATTACGAATGCCCACATGGATTCGGTACCCACATTGTTTATTACCGGAAATGTCACTCGTTCACTGTTGGGGAAAGACGGCTTTCAAGAAGCTGATATAACTGGTATTACGATGCCCACGGTTAAGCACAATTATTTGGTTATGCGACCCGATGATCTTGCGTATGCATTTAAAGAGGCAGCATATATTGCTACAACAGGTAGGCCGGGTGCGGTGCATATTGATATCCCGAAAGACGTATTCATTGAAGAGGCTGAATTCAGCTGGCCCGAGACGATAAATGTTCGAGGATATAATCCACCCTCAACCGCTGAGCAGGATTCAATACAGCAAGCGGTGGAGATCATCGATCAGTCGGAGCGCCCGCTAATTTTCGCAGGCCATGGGATCATTTTATCTGATGCTGCTGATGACCTTAGAAAATTTGCAGAAAAATCCGGCACCCCTGTGGTGAATACCCTGCTTGGGCTGGGATCCATCGCACCTGACCATGTCCTTTCCTATGGAATGATGGGGATGCATGGTTCCTATTGGGCTAATCATGCTGCTTCAAATGCGGATGTAATCATTGGGCTTGGGATGCGGATGGACGACAGGGCCTTGGGAAGATTCGAGGACATGAACCCTACGGCAAAAATCATTCATGTAGATATTGATCCTGCCGAGCATCAAAAAAATCTCGAAACTCATGTTCCAATAGTTGGGAATGTC
>CEQN01036645.1_pt1 | contig 24879 bp, 23 predicted proteins | sample 427011 | NCBI WGS metagenome assembly CEQN01 (sample SAMEA2621277, study PRJEB7988) | marine metagenome | biome: marine biome (ENVO:00000447); feature: deep chlorophyll maximum layer (ENVO:xxxxxxxx); material: "saline water (ENVO:00002010), including plankton (ENVO:xxxxxxxx)" | depth 120 m
ACACTGTACAGCATGTTTTACAGGAGATTATCCAATTCCAGTTCAACTTGAATTAGATAAAATGATTCTGGAACGATAGTTCATAAGTATATTTAGAAAGAGTTTAGAATGCATCATTTATATAAAGAATCTGGAGTGGATTTAGACAAAGCCCGCCAAGTAAAAAAAATATATGAACCAATAGTGAAGACTACTTTTAATGAGAACACTATAAGCCCATTGGGATTATTTGGTGGTTTTTATGAATTGAAAGATTATAAAAATCCAGTGATAGTATCCAGTACAGATGGTGTTGGAACTAAGTTGGTTTTAAGCAATTATCTTAAGAAATACCATAACCTTGGTCAAGATATAGTTAATCATTGTATAAATGATGTATTAACTTCAGGAGCTAAGCCTTTATTTTTTTTGGATTATATAGCAGTAGACTCACTTGTAATCGAACAAGCAGAAGCTTTGGTTGAAGGTATGGCTGAATCTTGTAGAGATTCAGGTTGTGTATTAATTGGAGGAGAAACTGCACAATTATCAGGTGTTTATTTAAAGGGACAATTTGATATTGCTGGATTTTTGGTAGGAGTTGTAGAAAAAGATTTGTTATTGGAACCTGCTAAAGTAAAAAATGATGATGTTTTGATAGGTATTCCTGCTAGTGGTTTGCATACAAATGGGTATTCTTTAGTAAGAAAAGTATTCAATATTGATAATGAACCCAATATTTTGAATAAAACATATGAAGAATTGAATGCCACACTAGGTGATGTATTATCAAGACCACATAGATCATACTATCCTATGTTAGAACCCATATTAAGTGAAATAGTAGCAATGGCTCATATTACAGGTGGAGGTTTGATCGAAAATTTAATGCGGGTTATTCCTCAAGGTTTGAATGTGAATATAGACTATGATTCTTGGGTGCCTGAAAATATATTTAGATTAATACAAACTCAAGGCAATGTATCTGATCAAGAAATGTGGTCAGTATTTAATATGGGTGTTGGGATGGTATTAATTTCTGATCAAAAAAATGTGTCTAGTATATTAAAAAAAATACCAGACAGTTGGATAATAGGTAACGTGACAAAATAAATTTATAAGGAGTAAATTTGAGAGCTCTTTTAAGTGTGTATGATAAAACAGATTTAGATAAATTAGCCAAGTATTTAGTCGAGAACAAATTTGAATTAATCAGTACTGGTGGAACATATAACTTTCTATCTGATAAGGGATTTCAAGTAACAAAAGTAGATTCTGTAACAGGATCGCCGGAAATACTTGATGGAAGAGTAAAAACTTTGCATCCAAAAATCCATGGAGGAATATTAGCGAAAAGAGAAAATGTTTCACATAGTGAGGATCTATCAAATAATGGAATCGACTACATCGATTTAGTAGTGACTAATTTATATCCATTTTATTCTGTTGCTACAGATATAAATGCTACAGAAGATCAAATAATTGAAAATATCGATATTGGTGGTCCAACATTACTTAGGGCTGCTGCAAAAAATTTCCAAGATGTTGTTGTTCTTGTTGATCCCGCAGATTATAGTTTATTTGAAAATAACTGGAGTACTAATAAATTTGGTATTAAAGAAAGAAAGTATTTAGCTGGAAAAGCATTTCAGCATGTAGCCCATTACGATACGTTAATTTCAGAATATTTGAGAGGTAACGATGAATTTTCTGAAACTCTTACAGTTGCACTAACTAAAGTTTCTGATTTGCGATATGGTGAAAATCCACACCAAAAAGGTTCGTTTTATAAATTAGATTCCACAAAACTACCAAATCAAGGTTTTGGTTCATTTGTCCAACATCACGGTAAAGATCTTTCATACGTCAATCTATTAGATGCAGATGCTGCATTTAATTTGGTAAATGATTATTCAGATAATGCTATTGCTATTATCAAACATACTAATCCTTGTTGTTTAGCAGTAGGAAATGAAGAATTGGATGTTTTATTTGAAAAAGCATTAACTCAAGGTGATGCTATATCAGCCTATGGAGGAATTATTGCAACTAATAAAAATATAGATATGAAATTTGCTGATAAAATAAGAACATTGCTAAGTCCTATTAATGGTATAAGAATGTTTTATGAAATTGTTGTTTGTTCATCTATAGATCAAGATGCTTTGGATCATTTAAAGAAAAAATCTAAAGATTTAAGAATACTAACAGTCCCAAATGTGGATTCCAGTTATAATTGGCAAACTATGAGAACCTTAAGAGGCGGTATGCTTATTCAAGATTCCGATTTATCTGTTGAAAAAGAATTTGAACTTGTTAGTGTAAGAAAACCTACAAAAAGAGAATTGGAAGATTTAACTATCGCATGGATCGTTTGCAAGCATGTGAAGTCCAATGCTATAACTTTTGTAAAAGATGGCGTTTTAGTTGGAATGGGTGCAGGGCAACCTAATCGAGTAGGGAGTGCGAAGATTTCTGGCGAGGCCGCTCAAAATAAGGCAATTGGAGCTGCGGCAGCATCTGACGCTTTAATTCCATTCCCAGATACAATAGAAGTATGTGCGGAGTATGGTGTTACTTCTTTGGTTCATACTGGAGGATCAATAAGAGATGCTGAGTCGGTAGATATCGCAAACAAGCTTAATCTATCTTTTTTTACTTCTGGCGTAAGGCATTTTAGCCACTAATTAAGGATATATTTATATGGTCAATGTAGATATTGTTATTCCTGTACTCAACGAACAAGAAGCTTTGCCTGTTTGTATAGCAAGATTACAAAACTATATTTCGGAAAATATAGATCAGAAATGCAATATTATTATTGCTGATAACGGCTCAAATGATGATACTCCTAAGGTATCTAAACATTTAGTATCAGAATATGAAAATATAAAATATATCCGCATACCTGAAAGAGGTAGGGGATTAGCCCTTAAAACTGTTTGGTCAAAAAGTGAATCTGATATTGTATGCTACATGGACGTTGACCTTTCTACTGATTTAAAAGCATTACCAATTTTAGTTGATCGTTTAGAGAGTAATTATGATATAGCTATAGGTTCTAGGTTAAGTAAAACTTCAGAAGTTTCTAATCGTTCCTTTCAAAGAGAATTAACTTCAAGAGGATATAATTTTTTACTCAAGATATTTTTCTTTAATAAATTTCATGATGCACAGTGTGGTTTTAAAGGGTTACGCACAAGTACTGCAAAAAAAATATTACCTTTAATAAAAGATAATAAATGGTTTTTTGATACAGAATTATTACTGATTGCAGAAAAATCTGGATTCGAAATTGCAAATATACCAGTTCAATGGACTGACGATAAAGATTCAAGAGTAAATGTAGTTAAAACAATTATAGAAGATTTGAAAGGTATTTTTCGCCTCAGGTTTTTAGGAATTCCAAAAGTAAAGTAAAAAATATTAATTGATTATTCATTGACTACAGATATTTTTAATATTGTAGTAGTCTCATTCGTAATTCTCGCGAATTGAGATGTTTGATAGGGAATAACCCATAATATTTTTGATCCATTTGTAATTATGGGTATAGTGTCACGTTGAGAAATAGGAATGTGTCGATTTGACATGAATTTTTTTAGTGACTGATGGCCGGACAAACCGATTGGTGCAAATTTATCACCTATGTTTCTATACCGTATAAATAAGCTGCATCCTATACTATCGTAATCAAAATAACCTTCGTAATTTTTTTCTTTGGCAATGTTAATAATTTGTTCTAATTTTTTACCGGAATCTATATTTTCAATTTTTTCTGTTCTGAGTTCCCAGTTACCAAATTTTGTAATAGATCCATCAAGTCTGATTTCTAGAGGATTTATATCTGGGTAAATTGTATCTTTATTATCCTCATAAAAGGAAATACTTTTATAATCTACTTCAAGAATTATATTCTGTGGTAGGTTTAGTTTTCTACTAGACTGATTATTTATTAAGTGTATTGCATTTTGTATTAGCTGATAATTTAAGTGATTAGTTGATGAAGTTGTTACCATATTAAAAATCTTATCGATTAAATAACTTTGTATTATTTTTTCTAATTTATTGAAATAATTTCGGTCTATAACTATGCTTTTATATTCTGATTTATCCAGATTTGTAGATATGATTAATTTTTTCAAATGGAATGTAATTTTTTCTTGAAAATAATCATCAATTTCAAGAGAGATTTTAGATAATTGCAGTAAATTCTCTTGTAAGCCAGGATTTAGTTTTTCTAAGATTGGTAGTGTATTTTTTCTAATATTATTTCTTGTGTATTGGATATCATCGTTAGAAGAATCGATTCGAGGTTTGATACCATTTTGATTTAGGTATGATTCTATATCCTTTCTTTGAATATTAATTAAAGGTCGGATTAATTTAATACCTTCTACCTCTCGTTCCATAACAATGCCTTTAAGACCACGTAATCCACTGCCTCTTATAAAATTCATCATAACCGTTTCTACAGAATCATTTGCATTATGAGCTGTTAGAAGGTAATTAGAATTTATTTTTTTGCAGTACTGAAATAGTATTTCGTATCTTATATTTCTTGCAGTTGTTTCTATTGATTGTTTAAGTTTTTTTGCAAATTTTGGGATATCTACAGATTCCGAATGAAATATAATGTTGGATTTTTTACAATAATCTTCTACATATTTTTCATCCATATCACTTTCATATTTTCGTATTTTATGATTGATATGAATAACATGAATATTAAATGGAATATTAGCAGAAATTTTTACCAGGGCATCTAGTAGACAAATAGAATCTGGTCCGCCCGAAACTGCAACTACTAAATTTTGGTTAAAATTAGAGAATAAATTGCATTGATATAATACATTTTGAACTTGTTCGACAATATTCATGCCAGATTCTCACACTTGATTTAGGAATTATTTTAGATTTTTTATTACTCTGGTTTTGGTAATTTTTATTTGTTCAATTCTTACATTTTTCATTTCAGTAATTTCAAAACGATAATTTTCATGCATGAATGAATCACCTACGGAAGGGATATTCCCTAAATTATACAATACAAAACCTGCAATAGTTTCATAGTCACCGTCTGGAATAGTAAGGTTAATTGTTTCTGATATATCTTCAATACGTGTTGCACCATCCAAAAGAAAAGTATTTTCACCTAATTCCTCGATTTCATTTGCAATTAATTGGCCTTCTTCTCCAACTTTTCCGACTATTTCTTCCATTAACATTTCCAGAGTGATTAATCCGGCTAATCCGCCAAATTCATCTGCTAACAATGCGATTTTATATCCATATAATCGCATTTCAGTGAATAGTTCACTGACTAATTTTGTTTCAGGTACAAAATAAGCATGTCTTTGAAAATCAGCCACCGTTGACGTTTCAGTTATAGTTTTTTCACTCAAACCTGTCAGAATATCTTTAGCAGAAATTGTTCCAGTAATATTTTCAATGTCTCCTAAAAATATTGGAAAGCGTGAATGAGTGTGATTTTTATAAATTTCTAAAAAAGATGCTAGGGTGCAAGTTTGGTCTATTGCAACTATTTCAGTTCTTGGGGTCATTACTTCAAAAAGTTTTGTGTCATTAAATTTGAATACACGTTCAAGCATTTGAGCTTCATCTGCGTCGGCTTCTCCTATTTGTTGCCTTTCATCAATTAAAGCCAATATTTCTTCTTCGGAAATTATTGAGGCATCTTTAATACCAAACAAGCGTCCTGTGATTTTACTAATTTTTTCAAGGAACCATACAAAAGGGAAAAATAGATATGATACTTTTTTTAAGGCCTTAACAGCCAATAAAGCTACTTTTTCTGAGTTACGTACAGCAATTGTTTTTGGAATTGTTTCACTGAAAATTAGTAGCAAAACAGATACAATAATAGTAGCAATTAATACTGAAATAGAATTTGGAATATCATTGTTTTTAAATATAGAAATTACTAAAGCGGTACCTATAGATGCAGCAGCGGTGTTAACAATATTATTCCCTGTAAGCACTGTTGCAAGAAGCTTTTCGGGATGTTCTAGTAATTTTGCAATTTCTTCTGCACCACGTATTTTATCCTTGATAAGTTTTGCTAGTCTTCCACGTTGCAATGACAAGAAAGCGGCTTCAGATCCGGAAAAAAAAGCTGATAATAAAAGCGATACTATTAATAGTATGACCATTGTAATATTACCGTCTATGATTTACTCCTTAAATCATTTTCGATATTTGATAATTATTCTTTGAGGCATTATACATCATGTTTATTTATAGTAACAATAAATAATAAATACTATTATTGTGTAGTTATGCACACATTTGTTTTGTATAATACGTTGGCAATTTTATTTATTATTAACAAAAAGGGGGTCCATAATGTCTGGCAGATTTGCTGATCAGGTAGCTGTTGTATCTGGTGGAGGAAGAGGCATTGGAAGAGCAGTAGCTTTATTATTAGCCGAAGAAGGAGCTTCAGTAGTTGTAAATGATTTGGGATGTGAAATTGATGGTACTGGTGCCTCTCCAGTTTTTGCGGACCAAGTAGTAAAAGAAATTACTGATAATGGAGGTAAGGCTGTTGCATCATACGAAGATGTTTCATTAATGGCAGGTGGAGAAGCAGTAATACAAAAAGCAGTAGATACCTATGGCCAATTAGATATATTAGTCAACAGTGTCGGTGTTAGAAGAGATGAAATGATTTTTAATATGAGACCAGAGGATTTTGAAGTTGTAATACAAAACTCCCTTAAATCATATTTTACTACTACTAAATACGCATGCATTTTATTTCGACAACAAAGGTATGGTCGAATAGTTAATTTGACGTCCGATGCAGGTTTAGGCGAGATAGGTATGTCAAATTATTCCGCTGCAACTGAAGGTATTGTTGGTATGACAAGAACTATAGCAAGAGATATGGGTAGGTATGGTGTAACATGTAATGCCGTGTCTCCGGTCGCAAAAACTAGACTGTTTCCTGGAGGTGTAGATTCATATAGAACTTCAGGAATTTATCCAACTCCAGATGATCGAGCAGGTTTAGGATTAAAGGAACCTGGAATAGGTTGGGCAGACGATAATTCGCCTGAAGATCCTGCAAATGTAGCCCCATTAGTAGCTTATTTAGCTGGTGAAGGCTCTCCAAACGCAAATGGTTATGTCTTTGGTGTTCGTGGTGGTGATATATATTTATATACTAACCCCGAAGTTGAAAGAGCAATTTACCATGAGAAGGTTTTTTCAATGGATGAATTAGATGATTTAGTACCAAGAATTATATCTTTTGATATGTAACAAGATGTAATTAGACTAACAATAGAAATGGAGTTAGAAAATGGGAAATAGATTAGAAGGAAAAGTGGCAATTGTAACTGGCGGCGGTGGAGGAATCGGTCGTGGAGTATGTCGGTTACTTGCTGAAGAAGGTGCATCTGTTGTTGTAAATGATGTAGGGGGAGCAGTAGATGGAACTGGTACTTCGACAGGACCAGCAGATGAATTGGTATCAGAAATAAAAGAAAATGGCGGTGTTGCTGTTTCAAATTATGACACTATAGCAACTATGGAAGGTGCAGGTAAACTTGTGCAAGCTGCTATCGATAATTTTGGTAGGGTTGATATATTAATGCATGTTGCTGGTATTCTTCGAGATCGAATGGTATTTAATATGACTGAAGAGGAATGGGATGCAGTATTATCGGTACATTTGTATGGAGCATTTAATACTGTCAAACAAGTGGTACCTCATTTAATCGAACAAAGATCTGGGAGAATAATAATATTTTCATCAGGTTCTGGACTTGGTAATTCTGGTCAAACTAATTACGCAGCCGCTAAGGAAGGGCAAGTAGGATTTGTACGATCGCTTTCACGAGAATTGGCTCCTTTTAACATTACGGTTAATGCTGTATATCCGGGTGGTGATACAAGGATGACAGGTAGTATCCCTGATTCAGCTTTAGAAATTCGAGCACAAAGAGGTATATCTAGTCGAAGAACTGTTCCTACAAAAGAATTATGGGAACCAAGACATCCAGACAGAAATGCGCCAAAAGCTGTGTATTTATGTACAGATGCTGCAGAAAATATAACAGGTGAAGTAATTGGCACGTCAGGTCCTCCAATGACTTTATATACGCCTAGGCATGTATCTAGGGTCATTCACAGTGATACGGCTTGGACTTTAGATCAATTAGAAGTTATGATGCCTAACGCAATAACAGATGGTATACCAAATCCTGCACCGGCAGTACAGCCAGAAGAAAAATAATTTTTTCTCATTGCTGTAAATCTGAATAAGGGGTGTTATTGATTACGAAATCATTTTATGATCTAAGACCATGGTTTGTTGCTTTTTCTGGAATGGCTCTGCTGTGTTTGCTTATAGGGCTTAATACGCAATGTATGGGTTTGTTTTTCATAGCTTTAGAACAAGAATTTCGATGGAGCAGAGCATTAATATCAGGAGCTTTTTCAGTTGTAAGAATTGAAGGCAGTTTTCTTGGACCTATTGAAGGTTTTCTAGCTGATAAATTTGGTCCAGATACAATGATACTCATTGGTGGAGTTATAACATCTATTGGGTTTGTAATATTGGGTCTCGTTCAAAATCCTTGGATGTTTTATATTTCCTTACTAGTGATTACAGCAGGAGTTGGCCTTGGGAGTTTTATACCAGTTACTACATCAGTAAATTGGTGGTTTAAAAAACATCGTAATACTGGACTTGGTATTGCAATGGCAGGGGTTCCTGCAGGGGCAGCTTTACTTTTACCGTTAGTCACCATATTAATAGAAATATATAATTGGAGAACAACAGCATATCTGTTAGCTGCAGCGACATTTGTAGTATGCGTCCCACTAAGCCAGGTTATGAGAAAACCAAAAGTCATTAAAGAAAATACTACCTTGGATAATGAACCTGCTAATAGCCATACTGTTTCTATTGAAGATGATTTTTCATTAAAACAAGCAATGAAAACTTCTGCTTTTTGGATAATCCCAAGTGTTCATGCTTTAAACGGATTTACAACTCATGCAGTTTATGTGCATGGGCTTATAAGACTTACAGATGCTGGTTTTTCTATAGCAGTAGCGTCAACTGTATTTGCTATATATGGTTTCATTGAGATATTAATGCGTGTTTTTGGTAGTTTTATTGGAGATTTGATTGATAAAAGACATGCGATTTGGATATTTTGTGCAATTCAAGGTCTAGGTGTCGTTTTTCTTGCATTAATTCCAGATACATCAGAAAATTCTTCTACAGCAATTATGATGGCGTATTTATTTGCAATAACATTTGCTATTGGTCACGGAGGTAGAGGTCCAGCAATTGTTGCAATACGAGGAGAATATTTTGGCAGAGCAAATTTTGGCAAAATCATGGGTGTAGGAGGTTTTATAACAAGTTTAACTGGTATAATCACTCCTATAGCTCTTGGATATTATTTTGACCAAGTAGGAGATTATGTAATCCCTTTTATAATTTGTGGCTTATTAACCGGCCTTGGAGGTCTTTTGATATTGTTTGCCAAAAAACCTAACTTAATTCAAGAAAGCGAAGCTAATTAATTATTATGAGTGAAAAATATAATTGGTCAGAGTTATTTATGACCATGTATGATGAATTAAACACAATAGTGAAATCATTAGCTTTTGAAGGAAAAGCAAAGGGAATTATTGGGAATGTTGAAGGACGTGATCCAAAAGAAGATAGATTCCTAGAGATTGATAAAGTATGTGAAGATCATATTGTGAGCCATATCAATAAATCCCCTTTTTCAGTGGAAGTTTACTCAGAGCATGGACACTTTATATCAAATCCTCAAAAAGAGGTAAGTTTTATTTTGTCTGTTGATCCATTTGACGGTACATCACTATATAAGAGTGGTATCCCCGCAGAATGGTGGTCAGTTTTAACAATATATAATCCTATAACTTTGAAGCCTGTATGTGCAGCAGCCATAGATTTTATACGTGAGGAATTTTATTATTCTGAAGATGGAGTATTGAGATATTGTAACCTTAGAGATAAAAAGCTTATTGATGTTCAACTGAAACCAAAAAAAGATTTGGAGTCCGGGTTAGTTTTGGCAACATATTCAATGAGTCCAAATTATTCATTACTTTGGAGCGAAAATACAGATAAACTCTTAAAAGGCTTAAATGCTTTGAATAATCCTCCAAGAATATGGCCGAATGGCGGTTCATGTATATATCCATGGATGGCTAGAGGATTGGTAGATGTTTACTTAATGTTTGATGAACCAAACAGTGAAGTAAATCCCGGATTAGGATTCGTAACGCAAGAAAACTTCTGTATTTATGAAATTACCGAGGGGAAGAAGCTATTAGAATATTCATTTAAACCAGAATTAAATGACAAAAAAATAAAATCTTTTATAGCTTCTACTAATCATAAACTTGTAGAAGCTATAATTGATTTATTGTAAATTCTAAAAAACCTATGAACTACTTTAATTTATCAGCTTCTGCTTTACCAAGAATTCTGAACATTGTGTATTGTTGTCCATCAACTGTGGCAACTGCCCTTGCAGCAGGTCGACCATTTTTCATAGTTACTAATGTAACATCTTTGTCATCGACTTCAACAGATTTTCTAAGTTTCAAGTTATAGAATTTCATAGCTATACCACCTTTTTGTAAGTTAAACATAAAGAACAGCTTTGTATCTAACTTAGTAGACAATATGAATAGCAAGATTGTCAAGTTTTCTGGGTATAAATCCCTTAAATTGGCTATTATTTAACAAAAATGCAACATTTTTAGTTATTTTGTTACTTGAAGAAACATTTTGTGAGGAAGAAAGATATCATTTGTTTCATCATATTTTGCAATTCCAATGAACGTATTTTCATTGTCGTAACATCTTACGAGGGCTTGATCCGGTAATTTGATTTCAGAATACTTTATGTTTGTAGTTTGGCCTGTTATAAGTTTGTATTTTTCATCATTGCTCGTATTTAGCTTTGGTAGATGATTTATTAGATAATCGATAGGTATTGTATGCATTTTCCAATGGTCGTTTGTCGAATGTTGAATACTAATTGCTGAATCTATACTGAATATGCCACTACGTATCCTTCTTAATTTGGTTAACACTGCTCCACATTTCAATTTTTCGCCGATATCATTTATAAGTGAACGTATATAAACGCCTTCATGACATTTAACTACCAAAGAAACGAAAGGGATATTTGTTTCTATAATTTTAATATCTTCAATATAAATTGATTTTGGTTCTAATGAAAATTCTATTCCTTTACGAACCAAGTTATATGATCTCTTTCCCTTATACTTAACTGAACTATATTTGGGGGGGATCTGAAAAGAATTACCTATAAAGGAAGATATTACTGAGTTTAATACCTCAAGACTAACAAATACTTTATTTTGTACTTTTGTTATTTCTCCTTCAAGGTCGTAAGTGTCTGATCTTAATCCTAATTCAAAATCACATTGATATTCCTTAGTTTTATCATTCATAAAATTTATCAACCTGGTTGCTTGTCCCATAAATACAGGTAAAACTCCAGTAGCTAGTGGGTCAAGTGTACCGACGTGTCCTATTTTTTTAGCTCCAGTGATCTTTTTAACTTGCTTATCAACATTTGTTGATGTGATTCCTTGATCTTTATCAATATTGAGTATTGTACTAATCATTAGCTTTTAGAAATTCAATAAATAAATTAATCTGCGGTGTTTGGAAGATTTATAAGATTGTCGATAGAATCATCCAACAAAAATTTAAGATAAGGGAGATATCTAAGTCGTATTTTCGATTTCAATTCATTATGAATATATCCACTAGCATCATTGAGTGCTTTGATTGCATTTTGTTGTTCTTCAGGAGAACCCATAACACTAACCATGATTTTTGCGGATTTAAGATCTTTATTTGAAATGACTTTGGTTACGGTAAGTAGCAGGGACAAACGGGGATCTTTTAATTCGGTTGTAATAAGCCAGCCTAATTCTTCTTGTAAAAGGTCATTTATTTTTTTTATCCGACGATCATCCATTAGATTTACACTTATTTTTTACTGTGAATGATTAATTCATCATTTTCTTCGAATTCTTCAAAGTTCGCAAATGTTATTCCGCATTCTAATCCTGCCCCAACTTCTCGAGTATCTTCTTGAAACCTTCTAAGGGTAGTTATGGACCCATCATGTATTTCCGTGCCGTCACGTAGTACTCTGACTAAACTAGAACGGGTAATTTTCCCATCCGAAACGTAAAGACCAGCAATCTTAGATTTTTTACTTCGAGAAAATATGGCCCTTATAGTTGCATGACCATCTATAGTATCTTCTTCTTCAACTTCTTCTGAGCCTATGATAATATTTTCAATATATTCGATCAGTTCATATATAATTTCATAAAATTTGATTGATAAATCCATCGTATCTGCTATTTGTTTCGCACTTTGAGCAAGACTCGTTCTAAAACCTATTACTATTGCGTTTGTAGTTGAAGCAAGTAGTAAATCTGTTTCGGTAATAAATCCACTAGAAGAATGTATTATATTGACTTTCGCAATGTCATTATTAAGTTTAACTAATGAGTCTCTAATAGCTTCTGCAGATCCTTGAACATCTGTTTTGATAATCAGTGGTATTTCTTTAGTTTTTTGTTCGCTATTAATTCCGATTGCATTTTCTACAACATTGTATTCGGATAGTTTTGATCTTGATTTTTTTCTTGCCTCAAGTAGTTCTTCAGCTTCTTTTTCTGTTGAAGCAACCATAAATACTTCACCAGCTAGAGGAGGTTTATTAATTCCCATAACTTCAACAGGATAAGAAGGTGGAGCTATATCTATTTTTTCACTATTATAATTAAACATAGATTTGATTCGGCCTTCAGTCGAATTTGTAAATAGTTTTTCTCCTATATTCAGGGTTCCTGACTGGACTAGTAGGGTTGCAATAGGGCCTCTATTTTTATCTAATTTTGATTCGATTACTACTCCTGTTGCTTGTTTGTTTGGATTTGCTTTTAATTCTGAAACTTCAGCTAAAAGTAAGAGATTCTCCAACAAACTATCTAGTCCCATACCTGTTTTTGCTGAAACTTGAATACAGATTATATCTCCGCCCCAGTCTTCAACTAGTAAATCATTTTCTGCTAATTGTCTTTTAATTCGATCAGGATCACTATTTTCAAGATCACATTTATTGATAGCTACTACGATTGGTACCTTTGCAGCTTTTGCGTGATCAATTGCTTCTAATGTTTGAGGCATTATACCGTCATCAGCAGCAACAACTAGAACAGCAATATCTGTAATTTCTGCTCCACGAGCTCTCATAGCTGTAAATGCTGCGTGGCCAGGTGTATCAATAAAAGTAATAGGTTTATCATTGTATATTATTTGATAAGCACCAATATGCTGTGTTATACCGCCTGTTTCTTTTTCGGCTATATGACTTTTGCGTATTGCGTCTAAGACACTTGTTTTACCGTGATCTACATGACCTAAAACAGTTATTACAGGCGCTCTTTCTATTTGATCCTTTAAATCACTTTCGTCATTTTCTTTTGATGTCTCAATAAGTGGAGAAGAATCTGTAGTTTGCTTTTCTACAATACTATATCCAAAAGCAGTGGCAATTTTTTCTACTATTTCTGCATCCAAGATAGCATTGATGTTTGCCATAATGCCTAATCTCATTAATTGTTTCATTAAATCTATAGGATTATAGTTGAGCATGGCGGCAAGATCTGCAACCGTTGTATTAGGTTCAATTTCAAGGACTTTTGTATTGTTTGTTTGTTTTTCTTGTATTGAGCCAGTTTCTGCCATAATTTTCACAACCTATATTTAGCCATATATTCACTAATAATGCTCTTGTCTTTTTCAGACAAATTAGTTTTTATATTTCGATCTATCTTCCCTTTTTTTACAGCTTCTGTCCAGCAGTCAAAAGATCTACATACATAGACACTTCTTCCTTCTGATTTATCACTAATATTATTTAATTTTAAAACAATACTTTTTTCTTTAGTTCGTATGATTTTTATAAAATCTTTTTGAGGTCTTTTCTCCCCACAACCTACGCAGGTTCTTATAGGTATATGCTTTGCTTGGTACATAAATCACCCGTATTTAAGAATCTCGTTTATTTGTTGTTGGTCCTTTTTTGTTTTTTGTACTACGTGTTTTTCTAGATTTTCTACCACCTTGATCTCTACCTTGTGTTTCAACAATATCTTCCGCAAACCGTATTTGTGGCGAATCATTTGAACCTGCTAATTGAGGAATTTGCCAAATATCATCTGTAAGAGAAATACTTTCGGGTTCTACAGATTCAATCTTTTCATCTTTTGTAGTTTCTTCTATTTCTAAATTAGCCAACGCTTCTTCTATACTTATTTCTCCTCTATCTAAAGCTAAATCAACCTCTGATTTTTCTATTTCATCTGGCGCGACAGTATTTTCTACAGAAACAGGTTCTGCAACTATTTCAACTTCCACCTCTTCTAGTCCTTGTTCCTCCAGAGGTTCTGGTTGGTTTTCTATAATGGCTGTTTCAGTTTCGGTTTCTGGAGCAATGTTGTCCAGTTCTACAGTGTCTTTTTCGGGTTCTTTATTTAATTCCATCTGTTCCGCTTCGCTACCACTTATGATGTCAATTTTCCACCCAGTAAGTTTGGCTGCAAGTCGAGCATTTTGCCCTTCTTTTCCTATAGCCAAGGATAATTGTTTATCTTGAACAGCTACAACAGCATTTTCATTATCATAATCCAAATTTACATTTAAAACCTGAGAAGGATTTAACGAATTAGCTATAAATACTTTTGGATCAGAATTCCATTGAACTATATCAATCTTTTCACCTTGGAGTTCATTGACAATATTTTGTATTCGTATACCCCGTAGACCAACACATGAACCTACTGCATCAACCCCTTCTTGTTCTGTCCACACTGCAATTTTGCTACGTGAACCTGGTTCTCTAGAAATTGATTTAATTTCGACAACTCTATTGCTTATTTCAGGAATTTCAACTTCAAATAATTTTCTTAATAAATCTTTGTGTGCCCTTGATATAATTATTTCAGGATTTCTAGTTCCTTTATTGACTTCAAGAATATAGAATTTGAGTTTTTGGTTTACTCTATATCTTTCTGAGTTTACTTTTTCTCTATCAGGCATATATGCTTCAGTTCTACCCAGATCAACAGTTACTCCACCTGGTTCTACTTTAGTTATATTTCCTGTAACTACGTTATCAAACTTTTCGGCATATTCTTCAAATATTAAATCTCTTTCAGCTTCTCTTAATTTTTGCATTACGACTTGCTTTGCAGTTTGTGCAGCAATTCGACCTGCATTATAAAGATGTGAGTCAATTTTCATTGTGTCATTAATTTCTGAGCTAGGTATGATTTTTTTAGCTTCTTCTAATGAAATTTCAATCAATTCGTTTTCAACAGTTTCAACAACTTGTTTTAGTACATATACTGTTACATCTCCACTACCTGGATCCATAGTGACCGAAATGTTTTGATCAGGATCAAAATTATCTTTTTTATAAGCTGCAGCAAGTGCTAATTCAATTGCAGAAATAACGGTATTTCTGGGTAAATTTCTTTCAGCAGCTAGTTGCGTTAATGCTATTAAAAAATCGCTTTTCATTTTTACGTTCCTAAATTTATTAAAAAAAAAAGTCGGACGAGTCCCACTTTTCATAAATTTTAGACATCTATGATGTCAATAATTAAATTTTGTAGTAAATTATAACATGGTAGATTTCAATTATCAATCGATGTTTCAATGTACAATAGATTTATATTATTATTTAATATCAATTAAATGGAGTTTCAATGGATTTTAGCTTTACACCTGAACAAGAAAAATTAAGAGTTGATATAGGAGAATTTTTAGAGAATAATTTGACTTCTGAATATAAAAATGTCCTATATGATGTGGCAGGTGTTGGTGTTTCAAAAGAATTCACTAAAATGCTAGCAAAAAATGGTTGGATTGGTATGCAATGGCCAGAAAGCTATGGTGGTGCTGGTATGGGAATTATGGAATATGTTATTTATCGTGAAGAAATGGTTATGAGAGGCGCTCCTATTGGGTATCATTTAACTGCAGAAAATCAAATGGCTCCAAGTATTATAATTAATGGAACTGATGAACAAAAACAACGAATTATACCAAGTATTGCAAAAGGTGAGATGAGTATTTGTATTGGTTATAGTGAACCAAATACAGGTTCAGATTTAGCTTCATTACAAACTAGAGCAGATGAAGATGGTGACGATTTTATTATAAATGGCGTAAAAACTTGGAATAGTGGTGCTATTCATTCTGAATTAATTTGGTTAGCCGCTAGAACAAACCATGATGTCCCCAAACATAAAGGAATAACCGTGTTTTTAGTTGAATTGGATAGTCCCGGTATTACGATTGATCCTATCCAAAATATGGCGAGAATTGGTGGGTTTAGTAATATTACTTTTGATAATGTTAGAGTTCCAAAAAGTAATATTGTTGGTGAATTAGATCAAGGATGGTATGTTGTCGCTCAGAACCTTGATTTTGAGAGATCTGGTATAGAACGAGTTGCAAGTAATTATTCAATAATCTATGACTTTTTGGAGTACATTAAAACTCATAGTAATAACACCAGAAACAATGTAGGTAATTCATTGGTAAGAAATAGAATAGCAGATATGTTTATTGAAGTAGAAGTAGGTAGATATTTAGCTTACAATATTGCATGGATGCAAAGTAAAGGGTTAGTTCCAAATAAAGAAGCATCTATTTCAAAAGTGTTTGGAGCTGAAACTACAAAACGTAATTCTCAAGCTATGTTAGAGATATTAGGAATGTATGGTGGTGTTGATTACACATCACACTATTCCCCAATACAAGGTAAAGTTTTGAGATCTTGGTATGGTGGAATTTCTTCTACAATAGCAGCAGGCACTTCTGAAATTCAAAGAAATATTATTGCCATGAGAGGACTGGGATTACCTAGAACATAGAGAGATAATATGAAATTTTCAAACCTATTTGGTAAGACGCAAAAAAATATATCTACAAATGCTGAAAGTATTAGTCATCAACTAATGCTAAGAGCAGGATTTATACTTCAAATTGCAGCTGGAGTATACGCATATATGCCTATTGCTTATAAAGCCTTTAGAAAAATTGAAAATATAATTAGAAATGAATTAAATAAATCTGGTGCACAAGAAGTTCATATGCCTGCTTTACAGCCAGTCGACCTTTGGGAAAGATCTAATCGAAAAGAATCATATGGCCCAGTGCTCTTTCAACTTAAAGATAGACGTGAAAGGGAATTAGTATTAGGACCAACACATGAAGAAGTAATTACTCAAATGGTAAAAAGTAATGTCGAATCTTATAGAGATTTACCATTAAATTTATATCAAATCCAAGTAAAATTTAGAGATGAAGCCCGACCAAGAGCAGGACTTTTACGAGGGCGAGAATTTCATATGAAAGACGCTTATTCTTTTGATATGGACCAGAATGGTTTAGACAAACGATATGATCAAATGGTAGAAGTTTATAAGAGTATTTTTCAGAAATGTGGATTACCTGTATTGGTTGTTCAGGCAGATAGTGGAGCAATTGGAGGAAAAGATTCTCAGGAATTTATTCTTACAACTGATGTTGGGGAGGATACCATAATATATTGTGATTCATGTAAATATGTAGCTAATAGTGAAAAAGCAGTATTTTTACATGAAGAACTCCCTATTGAAGATGAATTAAATCTAACAGAGGTTTTAACACCTTCAGTTAAGACAATAGAAGATGTATCAAAATTTTTTAATTCTGATACGAAAAAAACTATTAAATCTGTAATGTATATGATTAATGACGAATTAGTTATGGTGTCAATCAGGGGCGATTTAGAAATCAATGAAATAAAATTAAGTAATATTTTCAAAGGCAAAGATCTGCGTTTAGCAACTGACGAAGAATTAATAAAATCTGATTTATTACCTGGTTTTATATCTCCAGTCGGATTGCATAATACAACAAAGATTCATTTTTTATTCGATAATTCATTAAAAACAGGAAATAATTTTATATCAGGTGGTAATAAGCCAGATACTCACTATAACAATGTAAATATTCCTAGAGATATTTTAGTTTCAGAGTTTAATGATTTAGCCTTAGCAGATGTAGGGTATAAGTGTACTGAATGTGTTAATACTTTAAGTACTACAAAAGGTGTAGAAGTAGGACATGTTTTTAAGTTAGGTACATCTTATTCTGAAAGTTTGGGTGCTTTTTATACTGATGAAGATGGTTCTCAGAAACCTATATTAATGGGATGTTATGGTATAGGAGTTGGACGTGTGCTAGCAGCAGCAATTGAACAAAACCATGATGAAAAAGGTATAATTTTCCCCCCTGAAATCTCACCTTATCAAATACATTTAGTTGGAATAAATTTGAATGATAATGCTGTAGCAGAATCTTGCAATAGTATATATAACAATTTAAATGATAATGATTATGAAGTAATATTTGATGATAGAGATGAAAGTGCTGGGGTTAAATTAGCTGACGCAGATTTGATGGGATTTCCTGTGAGAATGGTAGTCTCTTCAAGAAGTTTAAAAAATAATTCGGTTGAAATAAAATTAAGAAAAGAATCAGAATCTTTCTTAGTGGAAATAAATAAATTGGAAGAGTATTTAAGTTCTATACGTTAGACTCTTCGACTTCTAAATTATTGATTTCTTCAATTAGTGCTTCAAACATTTCTGATTCATCAACAACTCTAGCTTTAACACCTTTTTTGAATATAACAGCTCTTCCAACACCACCAGCAATTCCTATATCGGCATCTTTTGCTTCACCAGGGCCATTAACCTCGCAACCCATTACAGCAACTTTTATATTTTTATCTACCAGTTTAAGTGCCTCATCTACCATGTTTGCCAACTTGGTAACATTAATGTCAGCTCGACCACACGACGGACATGCAACAAGTGTTGTCCCTTTAGTTCTCAAATTTAATGATTTGAGAATTTCATATCCAGTAATAATTTCTTCTTTTGAGTCATCACTTAGTGAAACTCTTATTGTATCTCCTATACCTTCATACAGTAAAATACCTAAACCTATAGCGCTTCGAATACTGCCAGATTTTGCTGTACCTGACTCTGTAATTCCTAGATGAAATGGATAAGGAACAAGTTTTGCTAATCTTCTGTAAGCTTCTATTGTAGTATCTACTTCAAAAGCTTTTAAAGATATTTTTATTTGTTCAAAATCTAGTGATTCAAGAATACCAATTTCCCATAGTGCAGTATCAACCATATGGTCGACTGCTGTATAGCTATTAGAATCTATTTTACTTGATTTTGGTAAAAGATTTACACCATCTTTTCCTCTTGAAGCTGATCGGGTTTGACCTATTTGCCCCACAGGGGGAAGACTTCCAAAATTTACACCTATACGTATTGGAATATCGCGTTCTTTAGCTAAAGTTACTACTTCTTTTACTTTTTGGCTATCTCGGATATTTCCTGGATTAAGTCTTAAACAGTCAACACCAGAACGAATGGATTCTAGCGCGAGTTCATGATGAAAATGAATATCAGCAACTAATGGGATATTTATCGATTTTTTTATTTCTTTTAATGCCTTAGCAGCTTCCATGTCTGGCACAGCACATCGAATAATCTCACAACCATATTCCTCAAGTTCTTTTATTTGATTAACAGTACTTTTAATATCTCTAGTATCTGTTTTAGTCATTGATTGAACAGAAATTGGTGCGGTACCACCTACTTTTTGCTTTCCTAGATATACTGGCTTGGTAATTCTTCGACTCATATTACTCCAAATCTATCTATAAAATACTTTCACCATTAAATATTCTCATTAAATCAGCCCAACTAATAATTATTGCTATCATAATTAGTGTAAAGAATCCTGCCACATGTATCAAGCGTTCAGTTATAATTGATATTTTTTTTCCACCACGTATCATCTCAATAAGTATAAAAAATAATCTTCCACCATCTAATGCAGGTATCGGAAGAAAATTGAAAATTGCTAAAGTTAAATTTATTATTGCCATTAAATTAATAGTAAATAATATTTTTTGTTTGAGAGAAAAATTGTTTTGTGTGTTTAATTCTTGATAAGCTTGAGCCATTCCTATAGGACCTGCAACAACTAGTGGTTTTGTACCTGTAATTGCGCTACTGATTTCATTTTTAGTCATAATAAGAAAATCAACCATAGTTGAAGTACCTTTTTGTATGGCTTGCAATGGATTATAACTAATGGACACTTTGTAAGGATCTACAATTTCAAGATTTATACCAGCAATATATTTTTTTTGAGTACTATCGTAAATAGGTTTTAATTGAATAGGTAGGTTTTCGTTTCCACGAGCTACCTCCCAATTCAGGTAATTGTTTTGATGATAGTTAAGAAGGTATTCTACCTGATAAGGGGTTTTGATTTTTTCATCATTAATGAGTGTTATTATATCTCCAGGCAGTATTCCTGCTGATTCAGCTGGAGAGTTTTCAACTACTGAATTTATAGTTATATTCCCATGAATTGCATCTCTAGGAATCATATAAATACTAGAGAATAAAATTATTGCTAAAACTAAATTTATCAAAGGTCCAACTGCAATAATAATGAATCGTTGATATGCTGGTTTACTTTCAAGGCTTTGAGGATCATTTGGATTTTCTTCACCTGAAAATTTTACAAATCCCCCTAGCGGTATAGAATTAATACTATAGATTGTTTCGTTGTGTTTTAACTTTAGTATTCTTGGTGGAAATCCAATACCAAATTCTTCTACTTTGACTTTAAAGTATTTCCCTGCAATAAAATGCCCAAGTTCATGAAGAAGTACAATAATTGCTAAAGATATTATAAAGATAGCTATGTTCATAATTTATTATTTATCAATTCTAAAGTTTTGTACCTAGTTTCCTCGGTAATTTGTATAATTGTGTCTTTAGTTATTATAGACGGCTTATGTTGATTAATGATTTTCTCAAGATATCGAGGTATATCAGTATATTTAATTTGACGATTTAAAAAAGCATTTACCAATACTTCATCTGTTGCACATATTAGTGCGGGATAAGATTTCCCAAGTTTCGCAGCATCAAGAATTAATTTAAAACATGGGTATTTATGATTATCAGTTTCGTTAAATTCCAGTTTTCCAATTTCAGCTAAATTCAATGGGGATACAAGATCATTGGGTTTTCTTTCTGGGTAGAGCAAAGCATGCTGGATGGGTAGTCTCATGTCAGGGTTTGCTAATTGTGCTTTCATCGAGCCATCATTAAATTCTACTATAGAATGGATAATACTTTGTGGGTGTACTAATACGGATATTTTTTCATAATCAATATCAAATAACCACTTAGCTTCAATAACTTCAAATGCTTTATTTGCAAAAGTTGCTGAATCAATAGTAATTTTACTACCCATAGACCATACAGGATGGTTTAAAACTTGTTCTGGTGTTACGTTTTCGTATTTATCTGTGGAAATATTTCTTAATGATCCACCAGATGCAGTTATAATTATATTAGCTATACTAGATTCTTTTTCAATACATTGCCAAATTGCACTTGGTTCACTATCAACTGGTAATATCTTTTTTCTAACATCTTCGATTTCCTCGAGTAATGATTGAGCACTAACGATGATTTCTTTACTAGCTAACGCAATTGTTTTTCCAATTTTTAAAGCTTCTAAAGTTTCTTCTAAGCTGTGTAAACTTGGCGTTGCTACAACAATTATATCTACTATTGGATTTGATATAATATCAATATTTTTTTCGTGTTTAGCACTTTGTAATTTTATCGAGCTTATTAGTTGTGGATTAAAATTGATAAAATCTGGTTGGAATTCATCAATTTGTTTATTTAGTAGTTGGGTATTATTATTTGCTACTAAACCAACAACATTTAGTTCGTTTGGAAAAGCCCTGACAATATCTAATGTTTGGACGCCAACAGAGCCAGTTGAACCTAGTATAACGATGTTTTTCATATAATACTCCAGAGAAAAACATTAGTAGTAATTAGACTTAATAGAATTGAGTCTATCCTGTCTAAACAACCACCATGTCCTGGCATGATTACGCCAGTATTTTTTACATTAGCTTTTCTTTTTAGTGTTGAAATAATTATATCGCCAAATTGTGCACTTATGTTTAACACTGTAGAAAACAATATTGTAGTTAGAATACTTGTAAAAATAGTTAAATTCTGAGAATAAACAAATATAAAAAACAATGTTGTGAGTATAAATGAACCTACACTACCTTCAATTGTTTTATTTGGGCTTATTTTCTTTGCTAATGGATGTTTTCCTAATGTAATTCCCACTACGAATGCTGAAGTGTCAGTTAAAAAAATACCAATCATAATTATGACAATAAGGCTAATCTCATAATTATCATAAATACTTAATCCAGATATAATTGCTCCAGTTATGTAAATCAAACCTAATATTCCATAGAAAGTAAGTTTAATTTGGTTATTTACATCTAATTTAAATAAAATTATATACAGTCCTGATATTAAACTAGTGATGAGAAAAATTTTAGTTATAAGATCATTAGCAATAGAAGGTATTGATAACAAAGTCAAAATTACTGGTACCAAGCATATTAATATAATTTGGGTAAATAAAAGAGATATTTTTACTAACTTTAAGAATTCAAATATTGCTAACATTGCTATAAGTGTTACAAAAATGAACAGATAGGGATCTCCGAGAAAAATTGCACCAAAAAATATTGGTAAAACAACCAATGCTGACATCATTCGTGTGAGAAATCGATTGTCTTTCATTTATAATTTTCCGTATTTTCTCTTTCTTGTACTATATGACTGGACAGCTTTTAATAAATCATTAGGTTTGAAATCAGGCCATAGTATTTCTGTTGAAAAATATTCACTATATACTGATTGCCAAGGTAAAAAATTACTGGTTCGTTGTTCTCCTGCTGTTCTAATTATTAAATCAGGATCAGGTATATTGGCAGTATATAAATATTGATTTATTAGTGTTTCGTTGATATCCACACTTTTTATATTATCATCGATAATGTTTTTTATTGCCTGTATGATTTCTTCTCTTCCACCATAATCCAAAGCGATATTGCATGTAAGTCCAGTATTACTTTGGGTAATTTCTAGTGAGTTATTTATTAATTTTTGTAAATTAGGAGAAAGTCTTTTTGTATTGCCTATATAGTTTATTTTGATGTTTTTTTCATGGACTGAATCAGTTTCTTTCATAATAGCTTCCTCAAGTAGTCCCATTAAACCATCAACTTCTGATTTAGGCCTATTCCAATTTTCTGTGGAAAATGCATATAAGGTCAAATGTTCTATATTGGAATTAATGATTACATCGATAAGAGGGAATATAGCTGCTATACCTGCTTTATGTCCATCTATTCTAGGTAGATTTTTATTCATAGCCCATCTTCCATTGCCATCCATTATTATTGCAACATGACTAGGTTGATTTTCTATTAATTGAAAATCTTGAATAATGTCTAAGGATGGTATATCGGATTGTCTAAGATCTTCATTGATCATATTTCCATGATTTCTTTTTCTTTTTGCACAGTAATATTATCTATTTCACCAATGTGTTTATCAGTAGTTTTTTGGATTTGTTCTTGATACCTGTGTAATTCATCTTGTGAGATTTCTTTATTTTTTTCGAGATTTTTAATTTGATCAACAAAATCTCTTCTCACATTTCTAATTGAGATTTTATAATCTTCAGATTGTTTTTTTACTATTTTTACTAGTTCTTTTCTTCTTTCCTCTGTTAGAGGTGGAATAGGAATTCTGATAACTGAACCGTCATTAGCAGGATTAAATCCCATATCGGATTTTTGAAGTCCTTTTTCAATAGAAATAATTGCTTCTTTATCCCAAGGTTGAATTACAATTAATTGTGCTTCAGGAACGCTTATAGTAGCAAGGTTAGATAGAGGTGTATTAGATCCATAATATTCCACAATGATATTTTCAACTAATGAACTTGATGCTTTACCTGTTCTAACTGCTGAGTAATCTTTTTTTAAAGCATCTATAGTTTTATTCATTTTAGTATCAGTTTCGTTTAATAATTGTTCACTCATATATATACCTTAACTATTTTTTGTTTTTGAATTAGAAATAGTAGTACCTATTTTTAAACCAGATAAAACTTTTGATAGATTTCCTTTTTTAAATAAGTCGAAAACTACTATAGGTAAATCATTTTCCATGCATAAAGATAATGCAGTACCATCCATAATTTTTAGTCGCAAATTAATAGCATCGATATATTCTAAGTTATCAAATTTTTTTGCGTTTGGATTGCTAATAGGGTCACTGTCGTATACTCCGTCAACTTGGTTTTTAGACATACACAAAATATCTGCACCTATTTCGATTGATCTTAATGCAGCAGCTGTATCAGTTGTCATAAATGGGTCTCCAATACCGGCACCGAATATTACTATACGTTTTTTTGATAAGTGACTTGTTGCTTTCCTTCTTATATAGGTTTCTGCAACTGCTTGGACTTCAAGTGCAGACATTGTTCGAACTGCCATTCCATTTTTTTCTAGAGAATCTTGAAGAGCAAGAGCATTCATTAATGTAGCAAGCATTCCTGTGTAATCTGCTGTAGCTCTATCCATTCCTAAGGCTTCCCACTCATGTCCTCTCCAGAAATTACCACCACCAATTACAACTGCAATTTGAACCCCAAGTTCTGTGGCTTCTTTGAATTCGTTGGCAAGAAAATTCAGTGATTCATAATTAATACCTAGATTGGAGTCTCCTTTTAGGGACTCTCCACTAAGTTTAACCAAA